>Ga0210059_1012409_pt1 | contig 12871 bp, 7 predicted proteins | sample Ectturendosymbi2_FD_188042 | JGI IMG/M metagenome (GOLD analysis project Ga0210059, IMG submission 188042) | Ecteinascidia turbinata endosymbiont from Florida, USA - Sample 2 (SPAdes) (version 2) | ecosystem: Host-associated > Tunicates > Ascidians > Unclassified | place: Key West, Florida...
TAAAGCCACATCAGTGACCCACACCAAGCGAATCTATCGCAATTTATTGCGTAAGGAAACTAGTTTCGTGTGTTACACATCTTCAGTCCTGCGCAAAAGTCGACATATGAAACAAAAAGAAAAAATTTACGCACTGTTGCTAAGATCAAAACTCAAAATTACTAATGATAAGTACAAGCTTGAATTATTGCAAGGAGATGGGAGCAGAACCAGGCAGGCGATCCCTCAAAATGCCCGCTGAAAAGCTAGGGCCTGTAATTGTTGCTCCAGAGGAAAAGTGTCTTTGTTAGACCGCTGCCAAACGCAGATTTTCTTAGCAGTGACTGGTTTATGAGGCTCTGGAGAGGTCAGCCTTTTAGCTTTGAAAAATGTTTAGTAATGTCGTTGTAACTAGCTACAGTTCGTGTGTTTTTCTTTACTTGTTTTCAAGTGCCAACATTTCGCCTGTAAGATTTTTCGTGCATTTACAGGACCGATGATGCGTTGGAAAACGCGAAACTAGTTTCCCCGTCAATAAACTGTGACTGATTTACTTGCCGCCATCTTTGTGGCCTTTAACTATGAAAAATAGATACGCTTGCAAGTTTTAATCGTCGCAGAAGAATGAAAGCAGAGAGCAGGCAGATTCCTCAGAAGCTTGCCGCAAGGCTAAAGTTTGTTTACTGTTTTGGAAAGTTAGTCTCATCCATGCCTGTCAGTTGTGCTTTCATTATCACAATTGCGTGGGACAGTTTGAAATCCATCATCAATATTGCCAAACAACTACCAGTATGCAGACACTGTGGCATCTCTCAAGGCTAGAAACATGCTTTGCGTTTATTACTGTCACATCGAACGTTTTGAAATCGAAGTGCAGGTTGCAAAGTGCAGATTCGGAACAAAAATTGTTGTTATTTGCACTGAAGTAAATTTGTAGTGCGTACTGAATATGCAGAATACAAGTACATAATTCCCCGGTTTTCATTCATATCGAACACAAGACCATAATATACGTGCAAGCTTTTGCCTTGGTGCTGTATACATGGGCTGAAAATATAGCGATTTGCTTGTTTGAGAATCGTATTTGACAAATTAGCCCTTGCTACGCAATGGAGAATTATGCATCTCTGCTTTGGGATACTTATGAAGATTGGAAATATCTGAACAATGCATTCAAATTTTATTAGAACGCCGTATGATACTGTTCACCTAAGTTTTTGTAGAACCAATTAGCCAAAGCATAGTTGAAATGGCAGCCACACAATGCTTACTTCACGTTGAAACTCATATTAGACATCTTGCTTATCACTCAATAAAAATGTCCATGAAAGCGTTAGTAGACTTCCAACACACAGCACGTCATTTTTGTTTTTGCTGCAATATTTCTGGAAGTTTTTCCGAGTTATACAAGACCAAAGTGAACTCTGAATAATGTTATCTACTCTTTTTTTGATGGACTACGCAGTTTGCTTCCATTTGCTTTTCTGTGTGTGCAATTTACCAAGATCTCTTTGGATTTAAATGGAGTTAATCGTACAACCACTGCGTGAAATTGAAGTGCAAATGAACACGTTAGCCATTCCAGTTAGTTTCAATTTTCCTGAACATTCAAAACCACGAATGAAACCTTTGGCCTGGAACGATTCAGAGTTCATTTTTTAACAAGTACCGGATTCTTTTTCGGAGCAATCAAGATTAAATAGGATCAACACAGCTCGACGTCGTTGCTACCAAGGTCGACACAGATTCCGCACGCGCGACTGCTTTCGTATGCAGGCACAACTGACAGGCGTGAACAGTGCAAACTCTCCGAAAGTATCACTTAGATTTGATCAATAAAAATAACAAAAAGTCAATGCCGAAACGTATGAAATAACATCGACAAGCTTGTTATTTCCGCCAACATCATGTGAACCCTTCACAAGTATCTTGAAAAGTGCAAACATTTGAAAAACAATCGAAGGAAAAGTTTGCGTATGAAAAATGTTTCTTGTTTTCATGACTCTTGGCTTTGTGCTTCAAGTCCAACGCACTTTAGGCGACAAGCATCAGCAAGAAAAATCGCAATGTATGCTTTGCTATAGGCTAATCTACACACTGCATTATTTTTCACATGAACCATGCAAAGTCGAAATATTTGAAAAGAGCCCCCCAGAATTGTGGATATGTGTGTGAATATAAAACATATTTCTTTTGTAACTGTTGCTTGTTTGCACATCAATTCCAACTGGTTTTAGAAAACAAGCATCAGGAGGGAATATCGACATGCTTGCTGCGTGCGCCCAAGCATCGTGGAAGTAGAAATAATTGGAAAAGACACAAAGGAAAAGTGTGCAGATAAAAAGATTACTTGTTTTTTTATTTCTTGGCCCTTGCGCTTGATTTTCAACGCAGTTTAGGCAGTAACAATAAGAAAAATCGCGAAGTACTTGGGTTTGGGCTAGCCTACAGGTTGCACTCTTCGTTCACATGAATCATGCAAACACGAAATACTTAAGCTATTGGAAAATAGCCTATATACAATATTTGAAAAGATGCGTGTGAATGCGAAAGTGTTTTTTGTAATTGTTGCTTGCTTGTTCTTCATTTTCAACAAGTTTTAAAAGACAAGCATCAGTAGGTAAAATCGCGTAGCTTGGTATGTTGCAGTTTAGCCCGCGTGGCTGAGATCAGAGCTTTTGCTAATTGCTTCTGTGTGAATTCTCGACTCGAATTTTTTAATTCAGAACCCTATTATTTGATTTATGGGCTCATTCTAAAAAGCTTAGGTGTGTGGTCAACATATGTCAGTACGTTTTCGGGACAGACCTAAACACGTTTTGACGTTTGGGAAATATTGAAAAAGAATTAACTTTCCTTTTTTGAAAATCAATTGTTCTTCATAAACAGTAACTCAAAACTCCACAAGCAAATGTAATATGATCCAAACACAACTGATAGGCATAAACCAGATGAACTTTCAAAAAGAATCACTTAGAATATATTGCGATTGCACTGATTTGAAAATGATGAAAACCTTTTTGGTTTATGCAGTTTGTGTTTGTTTGCATTTCATTTTCACAGAGTGCTTCCACAAGAAAAACTATAAATTGAAAAAAAATGACCTTGCTGAAAATACAAGCAAAGAAATAATTATTTGACTCACAGACTAGCAAGCTGTCTAATATGAGTTTCAACTTGAAGGAAGAAGCAGATAGGTTCCATTTACAGCCATTCTTTGGCTTACATCAATGTTGCAAAAACTAAGTGAACGATACCGTGTGGCGTTATAAAACAATTTGAATGCAACCCCCAACGTGTTCATGCTTGTAATCTGCGTAAGTGTGCCAAAACAGAAAAACAAAGTGTTTGTGTAGCAAGCGTCAAATATGAGTTTGAAAGAAGGAGATCGCTCCATTTTCAGCCTGGGAATCCCGCACCAGTTAGACAAAAAGTAATGGTCTTGCGTTCGGATTGATTTGAATGGAACTTGCAACATTTTTATCTCTGTATTTTGCATAATCAATTTGCATTAGAAATGTATTTCAGTGCAGTCAGCAACTCTTTTATATATGTGATTTGCGGTTGTAATCATTGTTCCGTTGCTGTTGCCTTCGACTAGGGATGTTTCATTAAAGGCAATTGTCGTTTTTAGATACTTCCTATGATGTCATAAAAGCATTTTTCACTTCAAATGTTTTCTCTAGGGCCACTTCAGAAAAGGGTGCATATTGATATAAGCAAGATCACTCCTACTCTGCCACTCTTTAGTGCATCAGTACGGTAAAATCATTTGACCATTACAACCCCGTGGTTCAGTTTTATCTGATTGCAAACTAGAGATTTTCCATACTTGCAACCTGCATAATTATTCCAATATTACACAACGCAGAGAGACGAAATTCTACGGTTTCTTCGGCTGCACACGAAATCTCCACTCTATACCCACGAAACTTGAAATATACACAAAAAATCAGCTTTTACGCGAAACATCCAACCTACAAAGATTCTTCTATTAAACATTTGTATTGAATCGAAATGCGCTTCCTCAACGAAAACCTAAAAAACAGTGCAAAATAGGTTTGGATGCAACATATTCAAAGTTGAAGGTAAGCATCAAAATACACAAACATTTTTAGGTGTTGCAATTTGAGTTTGTTTGCACTTCAATTCCACCGAGTTTTAGGAAACAAGCATCAGTATCAGTGAGAAAAAAACGAAGTAGACTTGTTTGCTCTTGAATTTCAACTAGTTTTAGTACAGCAGACAAGCATCTGTAAAAAGTATCAAGATTGCAATCTTAACCCACTCGTTACGCAACGCTCACGAGCATCATGAAAACCACACACCTTTGGAAAACAATCGCAGGAAATGTTTGCAAATAAAAAAGAAAAGATTGCTTCTTTTAGCAAATCTTCGTCTCTGCAATTCGATTCTAAAGCATTTTATGTTACAGGCATAAATGCGAAGCATCTCTTCTGTTTTATCCTATTCCAGGCATACAAAACTCAGAAAGCTCGAAGGGCCAAATTGTCAACATGAATTTACCGCGGGCAGAAAAGTCTATTTCATTTCGATGTGGAGGTTTCTTTGTAGTAGGGAAGAAATTCTGAAACGACAATTACTTATGCGAGGTCGAGAATTTGCAACATTTCCTGCAATTGAGAAAGATCTCGCGGACCGCAAGAAAAGCTTTCGCAGACCGTATGCTGTACTGCAGGCCTGTCCTTTACCTTGAGAAAGGTCGCGGCAAAATCCCATACAGTGAAAATGCTGATGCGTGTTTGAAACAAAGGGATCTCTCCCATTTTATCCCTGGTTTGGCGTATCATTGTGGCAAGAAGTTAGATGATGCACTTCTGATCCCAGTTTTTGTATTTATGGCCAACAGAAATTTTTGGAGCAAAGCTGCTTTACGCATACGCACGGATTACAAATCGATTGGAAACTGGCCACTGCACATCTATTATGATTTATGATTCGATTGGAAACTAGCCGCTGTATATCTATGATTTATGAATCGATTGAAACCAGATTCTGCGTATCTATGATTTATGAATGGATTGGAAACCGGCCTCTGTGCATCTACGATTTATGAATCGATTGGACACCGGCTGTAGTTTTTTCTCTTGGATAGTCATACGTTTATATACGAAAAATTTAGAAAGAAAACAGCTGAATATTTAGGAAGGCTATTTTGCTGGAAGATTGACCAAAAATCAACTAACTGCACCAGTAGAAAAAGGCAGGAGGGCCGGCAGGTGCGAAAGTAGGACGGCTTCAAGTAGCAGGTTGGCAGGGACGTCTCGCTGAGTTAATCCGGCTTTAATCCTGATTGACGTCCTGTCGGGAGTCACTAGCAAGTACGTCCCTGGACGATTTTTCTCCGAAAAGTAACAACTTTTCATGTCCTTTCCTTATGCACTTCTTTTCCATGTAATTTTGCAATTTTCGAACTCGATACGACATGACTCTAGTACAGATTGCAAAAAAAGTTTGTTGGCGGAATTTCGTTTTTTTTCGTGTATTTTTAGTGCCATTTCTGTACCTACCCACGCATTTCTTCGGCGAGGACCTGTGTTTCTTTTTTTGTTATTAAAATTTTTTCGACATTCAACAACAAGCCGTGGTAAGGTGATAATGCGACTTGGCCTTGTGTGCCTGCGATTACCAACCGCGTTGCTAAAAAGATGTTAACTGAGGAGGGTTAAATAAACGAATGAACAGCTCTCCAAGTACGAAAATTGTCCGGTGCTCACAAATCGATACTGTGTAGGAAAATATACTTTATCGGTAAGATTTGACGAAAAAAATTGTTTATTAGAAACTGCGTCCCATTCACACGTTGCACTCAAGACACGGGCATAAATTTAATAATAGAATAGCGGTTCTTACCAATAGGCCAGAAAAGGCGCATGACTAAAGGAAACAATACTGGTTGTTTGTTTGTTTCAAATGATTCAACTGCACCGAAACCAAATTTTACGCACAGCAGTAAATGTCACGCTTCGTGCGTTTCCTCGCAGCTTCATGTCAGCAGCAAAACTGGTGAATGAGCATTGCTTTCAGCCTTCAGTAATGTGTTCAAGAGAATGCGGGGATTTCTATCACACGTCTGTGAAAAGGAACGACGTTATATTTTCGACGCGGCACCAGGATGTTATGGGGGTCTTTCATCCTTTTGTAATGAAGTTCTCCACAAAAAGTCCCGATTGGATTTTATTTTTTATTACACAGTGGATGGCAAAAGGTCACATATTCAAATTTTGTTAACGTGTCCATCACCATCAAAACAAACATAGTGGTCTTACTAAATGGTTGAAAGAAACGCATAAAAAACAAATTAAAGAATACTAAATATCAAACTGTCAACGAAAGGGGTCCCAGTTTTTACATTTAGCTTGCCAGGGGGGAGGCTCGCCCTCTTGCTTCCCAGTCAGTTACGCCACTGATTACAGGATAACGTTTAGTTCCTAAACGTCGTCAGTCAATACTAAAGAGGAACAAACACTGAAACAAGGCACCAGTAACTTCTGCATCCGCCATTCGGTCATCGTCGTACAGAAGCGTTACACAATGGGAAAAATTGAGATTTGTGAAAAGCATCAGACAACTGAACTGAGCGGATAGAAACGTTGCAATGCAGATGCGCATCGTTTAACAATTTCTAGATATGCTAAAAAGTTCTGAGCTTGCTAAGCTAAACACAGCTCGACGTTGTTGAGTTTGACAACGACGTTGTGTCAATAACGGCGGCAAACAGCTTGACCGAAGTGTAGCGGAGTCACAGAACAAACATGCACGTGTTTGCTTCATTTGCTGTGAGTTTACGACTGCCAATATCTTATTTTGCCTACTTTAAATGCGGCATCTTCACTTTGAAATTCAGTGACTGCGAAAAGGTCTATACCTAAAGAACAAGCCACTAATTTCTGCTTTTACGGAAGGTATTGTTTACACTAGTGAGGAAATCAATGAAACGACGCTGACGTCTCACGACGGCAAGCAAAATTACCACGTGACTCGCGTCATTTATGGTGGAGCTACAACAACAGCAAGGCAAACGTTGCATCACAAGTTCTGCGGCTCAGCTGCTAGTCGTGAACCAGTTGCCTTGCAAGTCGATCAGGGCCGGTTAGCTCTGTTCTCTAAGCAAATGGAAGAAGTATTGGATTTTTTCTGAAAATGACCAACAGGGTGGATTGCAAGGTTGTGATGCTGGGAAAAGAATATGGTGGAAAAACATGCCTACAGGAGAGATTTTTATACGACAAGTTTTCTGATACGCCGTATCAAAATGTGAGCAAGAAGTAGTGCAGTAGTTTGTTCTTGATGTATGTTAGTAACCACAGCTTTCGTGTTAGGACTAAACTGACTGCTTACCTCGCAGTTGTTGATTCATGTTTGCTAATTCCGTCATGAAAAAAAATAGAGTAAACTGCTGTTGTACAGCAAAAGGAATGTGACCAGTGATGGGATTCGACCGGTTGGCAAGAACCTGTTCTTGGAATTTCTTTAATCCCGAGAACCGGTTGTTGGCATGGCTTGCCTCTGGAGACTGTGATAATGAGAGAACGTGTTAGTGAGTCTTGGAGTGAGAGAACCTGTTCTTAAAAAAATGTGGATCCCACCGCTGAATGTGGACAATGACAAAGCTCACGGAAGCTCAATTTCCTCCTGACGTAGTTCAAGCAAGTAACTTTGCAGACGCAGAGACGCATGCAAAAAAGTAAAATTTTTCGAAGGGGTTGAGACTAAATCTGAATGGACTTCTTTGACCGATGTTACTAAAGTTTCTTATAAGATAGTACGCATTCAGGCAAATGTAAGCCAACTTAGCTGCAATTCCGAAAATAAATTTGCCCTGATGCTTCTTGCATTCGAAAAAAGCATTAAAAAGTAGTGGTTAATGGCTTTGTTTGCAGTAGAGCACTGCAGGTGACGTTGATAAATCTATACATGCTGTAGTGTAGTGGTTCTCAAACTTTTACTGATCGCGTACCATTTGTGGGTCCCGTGTTGTCAATACGTACCACCTTGTTCCAGAAGTCAATGTGCCAAAAATAATTCGATCAAAAGTTTGGAAAACCAGAGCTGACACAAATGCAACATGAAGAAAATGGCTTAAGAGAAATTATAAATAGCCATTTTTTAAAACCAATAAGGGAAGTAGGCTACACAAAAATTCAGGAATTTATTAACAGAACCCGACAGGTAAAAATTGTAACTGTGAATATATCTTTTTTGGGAAGAAAAATAGAAAGTAGGTCTATCCGTGTACCACCTTGAAGGCTTTCGCGTACCACTGCTGGTACGCGTACAGCAGTATGGGAACCACTGCTCTGGTGTCTATGCAGATCAAAGGGTCTCGCCATCGAATCGAGCTTTTTGTTACGTCAGTTCCTGTTTCCTCAACGAAGGTTGAAAGCTTGAATAGAAACATTCCTGTTTGCTTTTGGCTGCGCGCTGGCAGCCAGCATTTACAGTACTGAAACAGAATACTTGGAAAACCATCAATACAGCTTTCAACTATGGAAAACGTGTAGCTGTGACAGGCAAATCATGGCCGGGTGAAAACAAAGCACTTAATAGTTTCCTTTTTTAAAATGCACTGTTTGATCGGGTTGCAGGTCTAAGTTTTCACGATTGCTGCAAGCTGGAATGAGATTGTGCTGCAAATATCTAAGAAAACAATTGAGACACACGAAGAAAAACTGTGGATGCATTTATGTAATCTCAGGCATGCTACTCTGAATGTTTAAAAACAGGGCCAGCCTTAAGCCGATGCAGCTGCATTGGGCCCCGCGCCACGGTGTTTGGGCACATTCGTTCATTTTTACCAGATATTGCTTGCGCTCCGAGTATTTTAAAAATTCATTGTCAGCAAACAACTACCTCGTTTGAACGGACGATGAATTTCCTCAAATTATCGACCGCTATCAAACGTGCTCAGCGTCATATCTGCCTCCGCCATGTCCCACTCTATAGATGGAGCTTGTTTGTTACTGGTATCAGTTAAGCCTGCAGTTAAAACTCACAGCTATTGCAAACAAGGCGTGAGTGGTTCAACCCGCAATGAACAGGTCAAAACGAGTGTTTGTCGTATTAACTTTATGGCAGTACTGCCAACGCAATGTTGTTCAGTTCTCAAGTCAAAGATCCTTCTGTTTTTGAATGTTTTTGGTTGGTTGCGAGTCATCTGCATTTTGACGAAAACTTTCAGTTTTGCTTCACGGCAGTTTTACATAAATAAAATGCTATATCTTAATATATTGTCAGAAACTCTATAACATTGAAACAAATGACAGATGATGAGAGGTTGAACCCGTCGAAGCAAAAAGTCTCATGCAAGCCAGCGAAAAATCTTGTGCAGCGTTTACACTTAAATTTTCCTCCTATTCTTTGTCCATAAATTGTTCCGCCTTATTTGTCCGTCGTGCCAGTACTTTTATCATGTACCGCCCCGCCAAACTTTCTCGTATTTTGCCTATTTGCGAGCTTAAATAGGTATAAAAACCACTACTTTCAAGTCCAGGTTCAGAAACGTAACGGACCCTTGAAGCTGCGCTGCAGCTTAACCTGGCCCAGGCCAAAAATGTGAAGGTTATCCAGCACACTCGTTGCGGTTTATTATTATATTGGGCGGATATATGTTTCTGTTTTCATCAATTAAGCACGCGCATTATGTGTTGCGTTTCATAAGTGTTTCTACATCTGTAACGTGCAGTAGTTATAAAATCTTTACACATTACATTTCTAACTGAGTTGAGTTTATTTGCGCAAACATCAAACAATCTCATGCAAATTAAAAGTTAAGGAGCTGGGACACCGAATAAAAGACAGTTAAACAGGTTACATGTTGCAGAACCAGCCAACAGGATAAAAATAATAAAAGTCTTTGCTCAACTGTTGTGAATCTTTGAAAATGACACCGACGTTTCAGCCAACTAACAGTAGGTTTCACCAGAACGAATGGCGACTCGAATAGGAGAGCAGTAAAATTCACTGAACGCGCGTGATTGGATGACGTAGTGATAAAACTGATAACTACGTTGAAAAGGCACAGTAGAAACGGAGAACAGATTGTAAAGTGGAAAAAAATAACAGCAGTAAGAAACAAACCACATGTCGAGTGAAAACGAATCAAAAATATGCAGTCTCATATCAAGTCAATTATAGCCAAACGTCGCTTTGTAGATTTTTGGAAAAAGATCTGAAATTTATTTGGACGTTGGGTGTAGAATCAATGAAAAATGATGCTCTCCCGTTCGAGTCGCCATTCGCCCTGATGAGAGCCTATTGTTAGTTGGCTGAAACGTCGGTGTCGTTTTCAAAGTTTTACAACAGTTGAGCAAAGACTTTTATTACAGTTAAACAGGTTGTCTCCTCGGTCACCCCTCGACACTTTCATAAATGTTTATTAAAGTTAATGGCCGAATTATTGCGAATTTAATAGCGTTTATTTTTTGATGAGGTTGCAGTCTGCTCAACGATCAACACAGTTACGCAGATCAACACAGTTCTAATTCATAAAAAGCAGTGTCCATTCCAAGTCAGTGCTTTAAGGAAAACTATTAAATTAAGCTTTAGGGAAACCTATGCAGATCCATGGGTTGCTCTCTTGTGAAGTCTGTTTCTTTCGTGTATTGCGTCATAAACCCCTAGTTGATTGCGCGCCCAGACGAAACCTTTAAAGACCGCGTCTACGGTTGTGGTTAATGAAAGCGAGAAAAGTATAATAATTTCATGTTAGCAACTTTCTCCAAGTCAATTGTTCTTCGAACGAAAGTGCCGTTCAACAAGGGTGAATTGCATTGCAATTTCAATTCACAGGTCAGTTCGGTTTGATTGACGTAACTTTGCACTTGCGTTCGCCGCTCGGATCTCCATTGCAGAGGTTCCTTTACAACTTTCAGCTTGATTACGAGTGGTAGCCAGGCCCGTAACCAGGGGGGCACAGAAAAGTTTTCTCCCCCTGTGGAAAAATGCGTTGGACATAATTTGAAAATATTGGACATAGTTCAAAAAGTTTGGGCCCCTCTCGGAAAGCTCTTCGCCCCTCCTTGAGCCCCAAGCTGGTCACGGGCCTGGTGGTACCGGTTCACTGTGTAATGTTCACCACAGCATAATTATGGACGTAACTAGGGGACACATGAGCTATGTCCGCGCCCCTCCAAATAGAAAAAAAACTGTTGGTACATACAGATCAAAGAGATCAACTCCAATCATTTGCCGTTTTTCATATTATATGGCTATTTGGCTAAAACATTTTCATCAAAAATGTTGTAGCACGCTTGACTGAGCACGATGACGTCATAACACCACTGGTCCATGGGGCCCCGCGCCTAGGTCTTGCATTGGGCCCCGCACCTGCCAGGGACCAGGGCTGGTCCTGTTTAAAAATTTTGATAAGAACGGATCAGGACATCTCCTTAGATAGATTCACCGGGTTATATCTCATTTTGTTGTTCATGAATGAAAAGTAATTTTTCAGCTATGTGCGAACTCTATGTGCATGGTTGCCATGGCGCTCTCAAAAATCTTCGATTAAATGTCGGAGGATCGTCGTGTGTTTGGCCAGTCTAGGCTCTGGAACCATTTGGCCTTGGCCAAATGCACCACGTCCCGGGGTATGTGCCAGTAAAACGCCAATTTATGGCGATCGGAGCAGTGAGGTCAATGTCTTGAATTTGTTTGGAGTGAACCATTTTGAAAACAGGACAGAAGTAAGGAACCGTAACTCTAGCACAGGAAAGATTTCCAAGCAATGGTTCCGGAATCAACTGTTTAGGTCATTGGTTCCCAACCTTTTCAGTGCCATGGACCCTTTTGACGATTTGGCTGAAAACTGTGGACCCATTTTAATAAAACCAAGTAATACTGTTACGTACAAGTGGTCTCTGCTAGAAAGAGCCATCATCCGCTTTGCGCTCCATAGATCATGAAATTTTCATGTAACTTATCGCGTAACAACTTGAGATTGTTTCATGACAATCGAAATGTCTAACGAACGGAATTTTGTGTAAAAAGCGTTGCTAAGGGCGGGATAATTGCAACTTGTATACGTCTGATATAGCGAATAAACATGTGGTGGTTCATATGAGCCAGATCTTGTGTTGCCCTGTAGCCTGGATGCTAGAGTTACGCTCGATTCGTTGTCTTCTGCAAACAAGACCACCACGGCGGATATTTTGGTATTACGCTATTTTGCTTTCATCATATACATACAAAGGCTACGTACACCTAAAAATATGTCTGTGGGCTTCTGGGGGTCCATCGCAAAACCGTCGCCAGATAGTCTTCAACAGGGGGGTTTGTGCAGGGGGCTTGACATACAATTTGACAAAAATCCCACTGAGTTATAGTGTTTCGTATTTCACTTTGGAGGGGCTTGGAGCTTTGTTTGGGGGGGCTAAGCCCACCAAAGCCCCCCCGTGGCGACGGGACTGGGTCCGTGGACCCTCGGTTGGGAACCACTGGCTTAGGTGATAGCTGTCCATGAGCCACTTATCGACCAGTTTTTCGATGTTTACTTAATTTTTTGATCTGTCATCACCTGATACTTGCTGGGCAACCTTTGTTGCTGAAAATCACTGCTTTTCATTGATGAACGCATGTGTTGCGTAGCGATTTGTTGCTTCTTCAAGGCAGCTATTGTTTAAACAAACACGAAGCATTGCTTTATGATATTAGTAATCTAGATCAGTGGTTGTCAACATTTTTTGTATTGGTACACCCTTTAGAATTTGCTCGAAAACCTGTACACCCCTGCCATGCACTAAAATCTACTACTGCAAATATGCAAAATTCAAGGGATTATTAAGTTGTAGACGTTACTTAGCCGATTTCAAATGGTAAACCTTGCAATGTTTGACGTTTGTGCTTGTGTCTGCCATATTTAATCTGCTATACA
>Ga0210059_1012410_pt1 | contig 12871 bp, 3 predicted proteins | sample Ectturendosymbi2_FD_188042 | JGI IMG/M metagenome (GOLD analysis project Ga0210059, IMG submission 188042) | Ecteinascidia turbinata endosymbiont from Florida, USA - Sample 2 (SPAdes) (version 2) | ecosystem: Host-associated > Tunicates > Ascidians > Unclassified | place: Key West, Florida...
GCATGTCACTTTCGTAACATCATTGTTCAGCGCCTTAGAGCGACATGTCGGATTTCGGCGCTTTATAAATGCATGAATTATTATTATTATTATTATTACTGCAGCTTCATGTAGTGAACAGCCGCCGCGGCCCTTATGTTTAGTATGCTCCCAATTTATCTCAAATGAAGCAATGAAACCTTCTACACTTGGTCGTCACTTTCATTCGAAGCAGGGGCGTGCAGAGGGGCGGGTTAAGGAGGGCCGTGGGCATCCGAAGAGTGAAATCAAAAAATTAAAATGCTACCAAAATTAAAGTAGCGCATAAAGAAATGTTGTTTACTTATTGCATAGTCCATCTGGAGTGCCTTTAGCTGCAAGAAATATAGCTGCAAAGAAATTGATTTGAAAATGTGATAAGGAATGTAGTGAAAATTGTTAATGAAACTGCAAGCCACCTTTGAACTCCAGACTATTCAAAACACTGTGTGAAAGGGGATTCGCAGCATGAACATCTTCTTCATACAGAAATAAGATGGCTGTCAAAACGGCGAGGTCTGTCGCGTCTTATTGAGCTCAAACAATAAAAAAAAAGTTTTTCAGAGAAAGGAAGTCTCCATTGATAGAATTTTCTTTGGATGAAATGTTGGTGAACTATATTTGTACCAAGAAAATTGCCTTTGCGGTAACATTGCGGTAACAGATGGTGAACTATATTTGTACCAAAATTGCCTTTGCGGTAACATTGCGGTAACAGATGGTGAACTATATTTGTACCAAGAAAATTGCCTTTGCGGTAACATTGCGGTAACAGATGGTGAACTATATTTGTACCAAGAAAATTGCCTTTGCGGTAACATTTTCGTTTCATTTGCGCCACGCAAATCACGGCTAGATAGCAAGTAGAGTGAATAAGAAAACTTTAAATTCTTGCTACGATGCTGACGCAGCGTGAAGCCCCTCGATGCATGCCGACATATTTATTCTAGAGCACACATTTCAACGATTCGCTGACCTTCGCAGAACATTAGGAATGACGTAATGCTCCGATCGCGACGAGCGGTCGGTCTGCGACGTGCTAGAGAGAGACCCTTTGACTAAAGAGAACATATCGACTCGGGCCTGACGTGAAAAGAGTTGGTTTGCGTGGAGTGCAAGGCTGTCATGTCAACTGCTGGGGCGTTTTCAAAATTGAGTGGCACTGAAAGAATTTTCTGCAGGAGACCTAAATTTCCACATTTTTTTCTGGCCTGATACCTGCTGTGGTAGTGGCAACGTCGAAGCTAAAATAAATACTACTTTGTTACAAAAAGGGTTGTACGAAATCGTATTGAGTACTACGGAAAAAGACAAATATATTGGACTACATGTTAAATTGAGAAGTCAAAAAAACAAGCAATAATTTAACAACTCATTTCAGCCCTTACGTCATGTAATTAAATCGAGTTATAAGATATAATGAATGTAGTGTCACCTTCACAGCAAAATAAATAACCCCATCAAACAAATGCGTTAGCTTAAAGAAGCTGGTGCACGAATAAGCTCACAGTGATCAGGCTACTGAATGCTCTTGAACACACAGGATATGCAAGTGCGAAATCAACGCTTATCTATTCAAACCATTAAGTTAGCCAACAAAAAACAATGACTTGGTGGTCCTAACCTTCTGAAAGGCTACATAACACGACATATTTGGAAACCGCAGTTGATAGGGCAAGCAAACTAAAAGAGAAAACAACTGACTTGTTCGGTCTCAGCGCTGACATGAATTATATGAGGCACGCTTATGTACATGTTTGGCGAGTACATTTTTTTGTCAGGCAATGTAAAGCTCTTTTTCATACAGCTCAGCTAGAACAACGTATGCAGACAGCTCCACAAGCATTTGCTGCAAGCTAGCACTTATTCAATCAGCCATGCACCAACTTCCCTGTGCGAAAAAACAGACACGAAGCGAAGGTTGTGGCATGTCCGTCCACTCATAACATAAAGCAGCTAAAAGAAAATAACAGCTCAGCATCGAACGATTATGTTCCTTTAGTAACCAAATTGTTCAAAACAAAGTTTCGATCCACGGTTTCGTGGAGCGCTAAGCGGTAGCCGCGTCAACCAAGGAAGTTTAACAGACACTTACAACAAATTTGTCCAACACGAATGCAATATCGCTATGACACCCTAGTTTCAACAGACAGTGGCCAACGACGAGGACACCCTTCGGCTTTTCGCACGTCTGTGCTTTTTCAAATGTACGGCATGTCGAGACAAACCTGGAGCAAAATTAACGAATACTGCATGTTGAACACATAATGGTATAGCACCCAAGACAGTTTGCTACCTTGTGATCAAAGCTCGTTGTGATCACGTTTATCTGATTTCGATGGCTTTGTCAACGATTTCCAAAATCACCTATAAGGGAATGGCAGCAAGCTAACAGAATGCCCTTATGCGTGTGCCGTAATGCTGGTGCCAGCAGTTGGTTCGAAATGATACAAAACGCGGGTTTTCAACAAACTACACCTGAAATAAAGGCTTATACAATGCAACATTCATCTTAATCTATATACAATGCATAGACGTAGCCAGAGGGAGGCCTACAGGGCCTTGCCACTCCCCGAATTTTTAGAACATATAGTCATTTTGTGCTTTGAGAGGCGGTACCCCAAACAAAATAATGTTATTCTCCTAAAATCAAACATTTTGGCCTCCCAATATTTTTGGGCTGGCTACGCTACTGGTACAATGCATCTTCATGTATATACAAACATTCATCTTCATCTGTATACAATGCAACATTCATCTTCAATCGATCGTTTCTTATCTTGAGATCGAGAGCAGTGTCGACGACGACAGCCTTCTATGGGCAGAGAGCGAGCTTAATGCTTGCAGTGAGGGCCAAGACTCGCACTTTATGACAAGACATTAGGCGCTTACCTTCATAAACATCAGCAAATGTTCCACGAATTCGAACTTCTTTCTCTCTTGGACTTCTTGCAGCTTGTCAACATAGTTAAGCGCATCTTTATGAAATTGTCTCTTGAGGTTCAACAGCTCTTTGTCAGAGTCCTACAAAACATGGAATGAGGAGTGCATTACTACCGTAGCCTCGCTCAGCATATCATGATGATAGAAAGATATAGTCGACTTCCACAAGCAACATCTTTAGTTAGTTATAGTTCTGTTCTTGTGATCTGCACTGATTCACGCACAGTTGCAAAACTTGAAATCTTTTTGTTAATCATCAAAACAACTTAGGCAGTGGGTTAAGCTACACCTAAAGGTAAAAAATGGGGGACAGTTATTAGCAAATATTGACAGCTACCTTTGAATGTGTTATTTTAAACATAAGAACAAAGACCATTAATAGGGCAAAATATCTTTCCTAAAGGATATGCCGACAAAACATATGCTAAGTAAAACCTGATCAGATTTTTGCAATAGTGATGTGTGCCCAGATGCCATATGCAGCACAGGCACACTTACCAATCGCTTGGCAGCCATCTTGCAGTAACTGGCGTTGTAATGCTAGTTGAGAAAACAGCAGCATCTACCTCTAGTTGCCCTGAAAGTTTTGTCACGCCAAAACAGTTAAACCATAGTGAAGAAGTGCCCAATTTCTCATGTGAGGAGTACACGTGGCCAGTGACGGATTTACGCATAGGCCAAATAGGCCATGGCCTAGAGCCCCATGCTTTTGGGGGACCCGTGCAACCCTTTCCTATGACGACTCAATGTTAACAAAAATTTTACGCAACTGTGCAGAGGAATAACTTCACACTTAACCTTGAAACGGGCGGAAATGCAAATGTCTACTCTGGACTCCTATCAGTACAGTAACAACACGACAATAACGTGCATCTGGGCGTGAGAGAGAATCAGGCCGTCTGTATAAAAGCGGTTACAAAAAATAGAATAAAAAAAATAAAAAACCGTACTTAATTCGTGTTCAATTTTCCACTGACAAAAAGCTCGCAACAACGCAAGACCGCCAGACACTGCAAAACTCCGATCAAAAGCAATAGTGTCAGTATTGGATGCTACGATTGGTTGTTTTTACTAGATTTCCAGCAAACAGAGATTGCTTATTGAGACTCCATATGTTAGTTAAATCAGCTACAACAGTTTCTCGTGAGCTTTTACCGGGAAAAACGTGTTTACATTGGGCTTACTTCATATGGTTAACTGAGGGTGTTGCGACAATACTTTGGTGCTATGCAAAATTTATCTTCGTGCTGTTTACCATCGGAGTATGGCACATAGGATCAAAAGACTATATTATGTATTGCTTGGAAAATGACAACTTCAAAACGGCATAAATATGCCCTGTTTCCACTCAATGGATTGTGCTTGTTTGGTTTATAAAACATGTTGTTACTGTTACTATGAAAAAAGGAGTTTACGTACATGTAATCAGATCGACAGCTGGACGATATTTTCATGGGCGGCAACACGGTCCCGCATGAAATTGTGTATATCCGAAAAATAAACCTACAAAAAACGCTAGAAATCACGGCAATTTAACGAAGAGAACTTCAACTGCACGAAAGGGCTAGAAATTCTAAGAAAAGATCGCAATGCCATTTGTTCTTTGGAAGAATGTAGAAAAGGCTTTAATTTCTGTTGTAGATCTAAGGCAATTGTAGAACCAAAGTGGGCACAACCTAAGATAGATTTTTGAGGGGACACTACACATAAGGGGGCATACTTTCAAGCTTTTCAGACAAACACCAAATAGGTCACACTTGCATGGGGCCCGAAATCTAAGATGGCCTATGGCTCCGCGCTCCCTAAACCCGTCCCTGCACGTGGCACACCTCATTTTCCCAAAGGCGTCTTCACCAACACAGCATTAATTCTCAAAACTGGAATATACAGGGTGTTTCAAAAAATTTGACATCATTCTGCAATCTAATAACTTTGGCAGTTCCTGTTTAAATAACTTTAAATTTACACAGCATGTGTAGATACAGGCCAAAATTTTGTGCTTAATATTTGATATGTTTATCTTTTCAGGTGTAGAAATTTTTAATTGATAAATTATTCGTACTGCAGTCAAACCTGTGTGTTTGAATGGTATTCACTAGCAGAGAAAAGGCGTTTTGTGAGTTGGAGTATGCTCGAACAAACTCAAACAAGACTGTGCAGCGTGCGTTTGTGAGATGGTTTATGTCCCCCCTCTTCCTGCAAATGTAAACGAGCCCAAACAAAGAATCACTATCGCACTGGAGACGATTACCCAAGACATGCTGCATCGTGTTTGGGAGGAGCTAGGCTACCGACTTGACGTTTGCCGGGTAACACGCGGCGCGCACATTGAACATTTGTAAAATCTTTTGTGGAATTCACGTGCCTTTCAATTTCTTATTCAAATTTACAGGAATAAATCTTGTTTTCGTCAACATCAAACCTGTTGAATTTCATTTGATTCGACTATGTAGTTTCTGTAACATTTATATGTCAAATTTTTTGAAACACCCTGTACTACACTACAGTTTATTTGACTTGCACTCAATACAGTCTTTATCGACACTCTTCGCTGGTAACCAAGCGGCATAGCCACTCGTTTCTACAAATTTCAGTATAGTGAATACTGACTGTCTGCGCAACTGGGATGCAGTTCAACAGATAATAAAATTGTAGCTTGCATAAGGTACAGAAAAAATATGCAAATTCTCCATGCGGGCATTAACCTATAACAACATTTCAGAGATTACTTATAACAACATATAACATTTCAACAGGTATTTCATATGAAAGATAGTCCTGTTTTGTATATGGCACATGTATCACGAGTCCCATACCACGACTGCTCTGATCCCCACCGAAACACTTCTGGTTAGAAACAACAACGCGCCAGGTATATACTTTTTGATGGCCCGCGATTCAACCCGAAGCAGTTTTGATTGCCTCCGTGTGTGCCTTGCACCACATCCACATTCAAGGAAAATTAGCCCTTGAAGTTCGGCCCACCAAATGGACATGAAAACGCAGTCACAGGCAAGCAGCAAAAAACGCCCACAAGCTCAGCTTTCCATTTTAAGTTTATTTGTTTACATGAGCTTGCACTTCTGTAATCAGCAAGGATGGCGTTTGTGTAAAGCAAATCTTAAAAACAAATTTCGATTACAGTTCATCATCATCACTTTTATTTTTTTTGTAGTGATGCACTTAGAATGTTTCTACGTTGAAACAAACTAGCAATGAAACACAGTCGGTCGCTACACCAAAGGAGCTTTGTAACTTTACTTCTTATCATTTTCTTAAACTTCTCCGCAAAAACTCGTGTCTCTCATACGATACTTTTCTAAGGGAGAATTTCTGGACTGCTTTCAATTGGATCAAGCATATACAAGGCAAACATTCTCACTAGGACTTCAAAGAAATTACTCTCATGTTTACTGCATTGAAGCAATAAACTCTGGTGGAAGCAAGAACCCATAGCAGCGTGCAACCGTCGCAGTTTCGCACAAGGGAACCCAACAGGTCCAGCACAGGAAGAAAAATAAAAAGCAAGAAAATCTTGACGCATAGTGCAATAAGTTTTTTATTTGCCATTCATTGCACTTAAATTCTCGCATTGAATCAAACCTTACTTGCAACTGTTGCTCTTTTTTCTTGTGGGAAAGACCCAAGGTGTGTTCAAGCTGCTTGTAATACCGGTCACTTGCTTTGTCGAATTGCTTTTTAAAGTCTTTGTAACTGTGTATATTGTTCTGGCGAAACCTAGTCGAATATCAAGATACTTTACAGCATAAAATACATGCAAAACAGTCCAAAAATTTAAATCATAATCAGTCTTAAAAGTTCTATCAATTTAAGGTAGCAAAAATATTGACAACAATGTTACATTTCATTAAAAATTCACAGATAAAAAGTGCATAGATCCACTGACTCACGTTTCCAAGGGACTAACAAGCTGAATTTCACAACGTTCCACAGTGGCCGACCATTGATCTGCTATTTCATTCAACATTAGGGCAAATTCCTTTAATGATCCAGCTACCATTGAAAAATTGCACATGCAAAAAATACAGCGTGTTAGATACCCAAAAACTTATTCCAACATCACAGTTATCCCAAACAATCTTATGAGTTATGGTAACATATGAAAACGAATCCTTGAACGCCCGCAGCAGCCACTAGAGTTGCAGCAACATTATGCCAGCCGCTAGAGAGCTGTTCAAACCCTCTGAAGATCCAGAAAATCTTCTAGTTTCGATTAATAAGTTTTGGATTTTTATTTTTTGTGGGTGATGTCATAATTGGTGTAGTTTTTGCATTTTTTTTGGATGACATTATCAGCCCTGGGTGCCAACCCAACAAGTCATTTGTTTGACTCAAGTTTTTTTCGGAAACTAGGCTATAATCTGCCCTTGACGACTTTCTAGCATTTCTGGTTCCAAAATTATGACTCAGTCATACAAATTTCGGCCCAAATAAAGAAGTTACAAAAAAGGTATGATTTGCCCTAATAAGGCAAATTTTGGTCAGCCATAATTCAGCAGCAGATCGAGCTAGAGAGCTGCTCAAACCCTCTAAAAATGCGGGGAGTCTTGTAGCTTCAATTTTTTTTTAAATTGGAAAGGTTTGGTTTAGGTTTTTTTTGTGGGTGACGCCATAATGGGGGCTGGTTTACAAATTTTCATCAAGCCCTGGGTGCCAATGCCAAGAGCCACTTTTTTGACTTATTCGAAACTAGGCTATAATAACAGTCTTAGAGGGTTTGAATGGCTTTCTAGCATTTCTGTTTCAAAAGTTATAACCAAAAAACTGCAAATTAATTGATTATTCCCTTGGGCGATTAGCAGGGATTTCCCGAATTGATTTGCAGTTTTTTGGCCATAACACAAAATGTAGTATTTAACTATTATATATAGTGAACATGTGAGAAAATGAATTGGTATTACGCCAGTTAAAAACAATTTTATAATTTGATGGATGCTGTATCTAAGACAGGGTTGTCCAACCTTTGAGTGTATGATCATAACTTTTCAGTAGGTTGATTTATGGGTCAAAGTTTCATGTCACAAGGTGGGTGGTTTATTATTTGCATAGTAGCCATAACTTCATGTTAGCCTTCACATGAAGAAAATGGAAAATAACAAAGTTAAAAAAACCAACAAATTTATAGAAATCAATGTTCTTGTTGCCCAAGTGACATGAGCAACATGATTACTACAAAACAATTTATTTTACATAGGCAACAAGTGTGGAAGTCCTCTTCCACTATTTGAAGCATTTAGCTTTTTGCATGCCATTATTAGAACCAACTTATTTTAAACAGTGCCTGTGCTCAAATACTGCATGTATACTTAAAGTGCACTTTATCGTTGATTGAGTTGTACAAGCTGTGTAGGCTGCAGCACACCAGATGTACAAAATCTAAAAAACACAGAGGGAGTTATTCGATAATACTGCAATTGTTTTTATCAATGGCTGATGTATTATGACAATTAGTGGCATGACAAAGATCAGTTGCAATCATTCCCATTTAACCACGACAGAAAACATTATGATGGGAAAATGTTGCTTCGCTCACATTATGGGTTCGTTTCTACTTTTGAGAAAAATGATCTTGCAGACCACTCAGAGGGACTCATCAGGCATCATGGCAGGTTGTACCCCCTGATCTAATTGATATGATGTGCAGGTTGTACCCCCTGATCTGGCAGGTTGTATCCCCTGATCCAATTGATATAAGCCAATTGATTTTATGTTACTAGTAGAAATACTCATATTATTTCACCATTTTAGTCACGAGTATTTCTACTAGTAACATAAAATCAATTGGCATTGTAAAACCGTTTGGCAAGTTTCACAACAGGTCTGCCAAGTTTACAGTATGGTGGCCAGCCTTCTTTCATTAAAACAAAATAGGCCAGTAGAAAATTATGGCAAAATACCATCAAACGCTTTCTTTTCTATGTTCAGATCATGCACCACCTAAAAGATTGATTATTGTGTTAAAGCAATGGCATTAACACCAATTAATATTCTGCATATTTACAGTATATATTAGCAGTACTGTAATTACGGTTCTTATTGTCATCTGCATGTCAGTCAACCTCTCTCAACTGATTTAAACTGTTTTCAAAAAATAGCCAACACCATTTCAAATTTTACTCAAATTTATTACAAAATTGTTTTGGTTACGGACCACACTTATTCATTAGCTATAAATACAGAAGATAGAAGGTAGCATTTTGTATTTACGCAAGCCAAATTATTCTACTGTTTTCAGTACAAGCAAAACTTTAAGAAACAGTACCTTTGATTATGCACATGCATGCTCCAGATCTTTAAGATTATGGCACAAATGTACTTTATATATCATTTAATTGCAGATAATGAAGACCTTTCAATAATGGACCTTCCTGTGGCTAAGTGAGTTTGTTCTCTAAAACATTACAATTTTCATTATTAAGATCTCATGTTGCACACTACTTGTGACAAGAAATGATATACCATTTCAAACACCTTAATAACAATTCCAACCACAGAAAAAACACTTGTGTACTGAGTGGTTTCTCTAAAAAACTTGCTCGGTAGTGAATGCAAAAGGTGATTGAAATGTTTCAACTTATTAAGGTACGGTATTGACCGATGTAATATTATTTCTGAATTAGTATGGGATAGGAAGATGCTGTGGCAGACAGGAGTGCCAATTCCAGAGAATATGAGTGTCAATTTCGGAGGATTATAAATTAAACTGCTTGGTTTTAGAGTTTTTGTACTTTATTTGTCAAGTGGCCTCGGCCAGGAGACTGCAAAGTAACTTTGTGGTTATCAAGTCAAGCTGCCCCCTGCCATTGTCTAGCACTTTTAGCAGAGTTCTTCACATTGCCAGTTTAATTCTGAACGCCAATTAGGGTAACTGTAAATACCAATATTAAAGTCTTTGGTTTCACCTGACTTGGGAATTGAACTTGAATCTACCACTTTAGAGATAAATGTTGATTCACACTGCCATCTTGGTGGTGTCTGGTTTTGCAATACTAATATTGCAAAAATTTTCAGTCATAATAAAATTGCTCATTAATTTTAATTTAATTTAACTTTTAATTTAATTTATTTGTTTATGACCAGACACGAAGTCCATAGTATGAACACACACACTCCGCAGAACACAGGTCGATAAAAACAGACAAAACAGAATGTAGTACAAGGTATTGGACCCGGTGGAATCACAGAGTTACAGACACTTTTTGCAACTGCATTGAAAACAGAACCATAGGGTTACAGACACATTGTTAACACCAATGTTAGCTAACCTGTAACACTTATTACAACACTACTGCGGAGTAGGGAACCATTTCCTAAATTGGTCAAGTCTAGGTACAATGCGAAAGCATTGTGGCATGACACGCCATCAATCAAACAGATACTGCAAAGATCGATCACTCATTCACAGAGTAAAATTCGACTATAGTGTTCAAAGAATAGGGACGAATGCATCAAAGCATGTAACCAGATGTTGTTAGATTTTCTGCATCTTTCAAGAAACAGGTATGTATTTTAGTAACAGAGCCTCAAAGGTAGGAATGTTACATTGAACCTGATGGCTACCAACACTCGTTCTCCACGGCAGGTTGTATAGAGCTCTGTATCCAAAATTATATGCCATACGCAATCTCTGCATGCATGACTTCCTGAAATTACACCATAATTGTGATGCATAAATGGGCGTACAAAAGGAACGAAAAAGTTCATTTCTACCACTTTGGTGTCCGGCTGCTTTTGAGGATTTTCGAAAAAAAATGCTGAAACGCATGTGGCTTTGCGCAGGAATTTCTCCACTCCTGTACGGGTTACGGGCCTGGTCTAAGCGTCAAAAGACGCGGCAAGTCTTCTAGTCTGCACTAGAAAAAAATTTTTTGCTCGGGGGATGCAGGTTTTTTTGTGAGTGACGTCATAAGTGGAGGACTTTCAGGCCACCTTGGCCCACTTTGCCTGGTCCTACGCACCAACCGTTAGGTGGTAGTATTTCGCTGAAGTTTTTACTGGAAACTAGGCTACAATCTGAGTCTTTTGATACTTTGCATGACCTGCTGGGGTTTCGGGTTCAAAATTTATGATCTAAAGTATTAAAAGTATGTGACTAATTAGTTAATTCATGAATTTGGATTTTCGATCATAACGTTTGACCCAGAAACGCTTGAAAGTCGATCAAAGGCTCAAAAGACTCGGACTTGAGCCTAGTTTCCAATGAAAACTTCAGCGAAACACTTTTGCTTAGCGGCTGGGCCCTAGGCCAGGCAACATGCGCCAAAATGATCCCAAAACTACTTTACTTATGACGTCACTCACAAAAAATCCCCACCTCCCAACCAAAAATTTTTTTTTCGAGTGCAGACTAGAAGACTGGCTGATCCGTTTGAGCTCTTGAACAGCTCTCTAGCGCAATCGGCAGAGCTATGGCGTTGGTAAGTCAACCATAAACTGCTGTTTTTTAGGCCGAAATTGAAGTACGAATATATCGTACGCCGCCTCTCAAAGTGTTAACTGCATTTGACCATAGGGAAAAGTAGGCTCGCTGCTTGTTTTCTGCACAATATTTATATCAGTTGTTTCTGAATGTCTATTAAAATTCATTATAGGCTGTATGGAAATAACAAAACATCTGTCAAGTGTCTGCTATCTGTTCACTGGTCATTGATGCACACCATATCATAACAAGAACTTGTGTAGACTATAGCTTCCAATTTACTTCTAACACACCTTTTTTCAATTCTGCACTTAATAAACTAAATCTTAACAATTATATTTGTAATGCTTTGTTGTATTTTGCGACATAAAGTTGTTTAATGTATGCTTTTTTCTTCATTATGCTCAGAAATTACAAACTATTTTGTACAAACTTTGTCAAATTTTTTTTCTACGAAAACAGTGAGAACCATTCATGAATTTTGTATGGTAAACTTGCCATATCATAATGAAGATATGAAAAAATTTTCAACGCAAGTTTTCACTGTGGTCATGGGTAACCGAGGCGACAAAGGTACCTCACTTTTCTAGTTTTTTCATTTCGTGCCAAGTTTGGCCCAAGATATCTCACAAACCTTTTGATATTTTGCAATAAAATTTTCTAAGGTCAGAGATAAATTTATCAGCAACAATTCTTCCAAATATGAGTGAAAACTATCAAGAAATACAACTGTGGTGAGGTTTGAAAATTTTCGAAAATTTGTAGCAAGAGCTAGAAACAGTCAACTTTGGGGATCCATGACCTTTGACCTTTGAAAGTCACAATGCAGATAATGTTATTTTTTTAATATTTGGCAAAGTTACTAGCATCCCTGAAAAATTGAGGTTGTTCACTAATGCAGTTTGGCAGTAATAAGGCTTTAAACATGGACAAATACGAACAATTTGCTCCCCCTGGCTGTTCCCCCCTAACTAAAAAGCTTTATAATCATGCTATTTATTGACAGATTTCACTCAAATTTCACAGATGTTCATCATATGGGGTAATGACAATTTGAGTAAAATTTCAAGAAAATTGGAGAGGGTTCCCTGACTATTTCCTGAGAATTGACACAGAATGGCCCAGCTAAAATTTTCCAATTTGAGAGCAATTTCAATATTTTCCTATGATTTTTAATTAATCTCATTAACACTTTGAGAGCTGCCTGGTTTCGGCGATTTTCGCAAAAAAAACAGCAGTTTTCAGTTGCCTTACCAACGCCCTAGTTCCTCCGCCCATTGCACTAGAGAGCTGTTCAGCGGCTGAAACAGATCAGCCAGTCTAGTAGATTGGACTCTAAAAAAAATTAGCGCCATCAAGCGTATACTCTATACTACCGCAATGTATACGTCCTCATTTTCTTTCATGTATATGTGTTTTTTCATTTCTCTTTACTGCGATGCATGTTAAAAGTCTAGCGTTTTGCGTGTG
>Ga0210059_1012411_pt1 | contig 12871 bp, 5 predicted proteins | sample Ectturendosymbi2_FD_188042 | JGI IMG/M metagenome (GOLD analysis project Ga0210059, IMG submission 188042) | Ecteinascidia turbinata endosymbiont from Florida, USA - Sample 2 (SPAdes) (version 2) | ecosystem: Host-associated > Tunicates > Ascidians > Unclassified | place: Key West, Florida...
TGAGAGCAGAAGCAGGATGCTGGAGCAGAACGTGAAAGCCGTTATCACATGTAAAATCAATACTGATTGGTCCTGCTCTGACTTTTACGAGAATGTAAAATTGAACAATGTCTTTTTGAAGAAGGTGCTATCTACAGAAAAGTATGATTGGGCGAATAAGTAAATTTGCAAATGCTTGTACGCAGTGTTGGGTAAACTCAGTGCAATTGGGAGTTACTTAACGACTTGAAAACGGCAGGCTATTTTATTATTCTTTCTTCCTTTTGCTGTACAGAAAAAATCTAAATTCGGATTATTTTGTATCGTTAACGTCAATTCCTTTCTATTTTTCGAACTGAAACCGATATTTAGACAGAGAATATGCGCATGAACTCTCGATGACAATACGGTCAATGAAGACAGCCAGGATGGCTTTAAATGTAGGCCTATGTAATAATATCGGAAAATGTAAAGTTAAAAAATCACAGCTAAGGGGTCTTGGTCTTTGGAGGCGTCCCGCTTTGAAGTCACAAAAATATGGTAAGCCTACATACAAACATACTTCAGTTCAATATGCCACTGAGTCAGTAACATTTTGCAACGGACAATTATCAAATGCTGCCACTGGTATTCCATTTTCCCAATGACTTCGCTTTCTATCCCAAATTCATCCAAAAACTAAATTAAAGGTCCTGCAACGTTTCATAAGGCATTTGAAACAGACAATGTCATTTCCTTAATTGTATTCGAATGATTTGGTACCGTGTAGCCTACTTGCTTAAATAGACACAAACCACAATTGAGCCATTGGTGTTTGGATTTCTCATGGATTTCTCATCTGACTCAGAACAAACCATGTCTCTTATCAAAGTTTGTTTCATAACCTAAATAGGGTTTTGCATTCGAAAAATCAACTGCAGGATATGTCAAGGGATGTACTGAGTATTTGTTCTTGTTGGCACAACGATATGTCAGAACAGACTGTTGCTGAAAATACGACTGTCCAAAAGCTTGCTTGGATTTTCCTTAAAACGCCAAAACCAGACACAGTACAGTGCTGCAAGGAACAACACAGCTGATACCTGGAGTAAAACTTCTTTATAAAGACTAAAAACAAACAAAAAAATTAAAAACTAAACTATAAACCAAATCGTAAAAAAATAAGCCGAACGATTGTAAATAAACCAGATTTGGCTTAATAAAGACCAAAATGGCAACACTGCTGTCGATAACAAAACAAGCTCTAGCTTCGTGGACAGCTTGTGAGGAATCTGCTTGCTTGTCTCCGCTTTCATCCTTTTGCAACGATTAAGACTTGCAATATCTGTCTTTCGATAGTTGTAGACTAAGCCACAGTAGCGACGTACGCAAGTGAATACATTACGATTTATTTCGCAGGGAAACTAGTTTCGTGTATATAACACATCTTCAGTCCTGCAAGTGAGTAAGAAAACTTACTGGCGAAACGTTGACCCTAAACAAGAGTTGAAAAAAGGACAGAGGAATTGCTGTCAGGAGCACGAAGTATGAGCGAAAAATTTAGCTTTTTTACTGCTGACCGTACTAGAGAACCCTGCGAAACTCAACTGCTAACCAACCTAACGCCTGACAACGGTTGGCAAGCGCTTTTGAAGCCAGAATTTACTCCCGCAAAGATAAACATCACAGCAGCAAGCGGCGTGGTATGAGCCAGCGCTCGCGTTTTATGAAGTCCAGAAGGCTCACCGCAACGTCTTTATCTGCGATAAATAACTTTTTTTAACGAAGCTAACCACGCAAGAGAGAAATTTCATAGTAATCTAACCAAGCCAAAAAGAAAGTTGGGGTTTGTGTAGGCGGTCTCGTGACGTCACAGAGATGGAAATACGAAGAGGAAATTGCAGTATTGCGACATCATCCATGCATCTCAGCATGCACCTGGGATATTGGCGATCACGCGCTGATCACATGCGTATGGCGCAACAAAGCATTTCTCAGCTAGCTGAACATCAGGTAAAAGCAGTGATGCACACAACAGTTGTGAAAACCGGATTCGATGGCTATTACAATCGGCTTGTGTATATGACTGCTGGACACATAAAGAATAATTTTCTAAGAAATCTGTTGTCACTTAATCGTTTTATGTTGGGAAAGGGAACCCAACACATTTACAAAATGTGACGTCTGCTTGAACGGACATAAGCGTTTTAGTTTTTTTTGGAATAGATCTGCAGTGAAGCTATGAAGCAATGTCAACAGAATGGTTTTGCAACAGGTTACGCTTAAATAAATCAACTTCAATACGAACGTAATTGCGTTGAATAGTAGGTAAGTTCACCTAGCATGCATTTGGATTTTTCAACTGTGCTGCTGCCAAGGATGTGAACTGTCAGCAATCCACCCATTGCACGCCCAGAGTTGTGAATTGTTAACTAGATCTTTCAATCAGATTTTAACATTCACTGCGCCATGCTCCTGTTGATTAGTTCTGCATAATCAATAACGCTTCAATAGCTCATCTACCAGAAAGAATACGTTCTTTTGTTTTGCGGAAAGGGAAGGTTTTATTTATGCATGCTGCTGTGGAGGACATGCTTTTAATCAAATTCTTGCGATGTGATCCTCGTTTTGAAAACTTGAGGCGTAAAAATGTTTTTGCATTTGTCAGGAAGCTCGCAAAGTAATGTTTAATTAACAAACTTTTCTTTGACCCTTTTCTCTGTGGGTCAAGTTTGTAATTGAAAATTTCACACGCGAAAGGTAGATGTGGGATGGAATGGTTACAAACGTAGTGTAGCCAGCCCAAATTTTTCGGGGGCAAATACTTTGACTTTAAGCGAGCAACAGTATTTTGTTCGGGACACTACCTGTCTAAGCACAAAATGCCAAGATATGCTAGAAATTGTTTTGGGGGAATGGCCCCCTTGGCCCCTCTGTCTACGCCAATGGTTACAAGAAAAGAATGAAATATAAAGAACAGTACTTACTTGTTCAAAATCATAGTGTTTGCTTGGGTTGCTTTAGCTTTCCTTTTCTTGTAACGTTTGCGATCTTGTCTGTTCTTGATCGTTTGAGATTTAACATCGCCTTTAGCGAATGGAGCCAACCTACTTCTAAGAGTTTTTGGTTTTCTTAAAGTCAATTGAACTTTTTAATGAAGTTCCTTTTGATATGCACACGGTGGTTAAACAAACTGAAACGCATATTGACGGGAAAAATTTATGCTTGATTTCGGAGGTTTGCAGCAGCTTCATGCAAAGAAGGCAGTTGGTTAAGAATTTGCAGAATAAGTAGGTCAAAATCTATACCCTTACGTTCAGAGCCGGATAAAAAGATAGGGGGGCCCGGGGCAATTTTTACTGTAGGTCCCCTATGACGTATTTCATGACGTCATCGTTTGTAAAAATTACGTTTGCGCTGATTCGCAACGTTCTCGTTTGCTATTTCCGGTAGTCGAAAAGTGCTTACTCAACTACACATATATTTAACTGCGATAAGTAAACACTAGAGTGCATTCTTACAAAGAAAATATTTCACATGCTAGAGAGTGACTCCGCAAGAAACAGCGTTCACCCGAACAATAAGCAGAAACCAGAGATTGCAAATCAAAACACGGGAAAAATAACATGTCAAAATGGCCAGTCTCGCTGAGTGTGGAAAGTGCTTCGAAGCTTGTGTCGTGATTTACACCTACATTTTCAGTTGGTCTGGTTAACCCCACTGCTTAAACGTTGCTGCTTGAAAGTATTACTGGAAAAAAACGATTCAGTCGCGGGGTTTTAGCTAACACTGCCAGATGCTTGCGCTTTGCCTCCTTGGAAACTTCGCGCATTTTAGCTTCTGAAGGCATTGCAAATTTCGGCATCGCGCTAGCTAAACATTGCAATCTCGTTTTCAGCTTTTTAATTCTACAAATCGACTGATTTAAAATCTTTTCTGACAGAATACCAGTAGCATGTGGCATAAATGGCTTGGCTAGCTTCTATGTTTACAAATTTGAGGAGAAACATGAAGTATGAGGAAAAACATGTCAGATTTTTATCGTGCAACAGTCTATCAATAAAAGTTAAACATTATAAGAAATGTTGAAAGCACAAAAGTTTACTGTAATGGGAAAGTCAGTGGAGTGAACACAACCTGCACTGTCGCACAAATGGAGTATTTGGAAGTTGTTTCTAATCATCCTTTGGTGCTAGTCAAAAAGGATTACTAGCTTTGAAAGTTTTGTGAAAGGTCACTTCAGCACCATGATTTGATCAATAGTAAATTCAGCAAGTTTAAAAACGAAATGTTTGTGAATCATTATTCATTAGACCCCCCTCCTGACCCCCAAATCATTAGACCCCCCTCCTGACTTTTCACAGCAACTGTGAGTTGCCAATATATGATTAAATTACGAGCTTCTTTGATCACAACCAAACATGACAAAACTTTTAAAATTACAATTTTTAATCCTGTAACTTTTTTAATTCTGGCATTGAGTTCGGTAGCTTGCGAATTTCAGCCCTGCGTCTCTGCGACGAATTACGTTTGTGGGAGGCAAGCCTCGCACAATTGTTGTTATCCAAAGCGCGGAATGGGAGGGAGGCTGCTTGTGTGTGCTTCGTGCGGGTGCATTTTCTCCACTGAGTACGCGAAGTTGACACGTCGTTTGATTGAACTAGCTACGTGCGAAAGAAAAGGCGAGTCAGATCATTTGCTCGTACTGGAAGGTTTGTTAGTTGTAGTTAGCTATTGCTGGTGCGCAAATGGTGAAAACGCTCTCCAGGGTTGCCACACATTTTCAAAAAATTCTTCATTACCTTGAATACTAAATGAAAAAATCAATACAACCACTTATCTGTATTTTTTCAAAATAATAATCATGAAACACAATGCCTACCACCGCAAAAACACCTGCTGCTTTACCTATTCTGCAAAAATAAAAGAGTTATGGTTCAAGCATCTTCGAAGAAATGGAAACTCCTTCCCTGGGCCAAGAAAAACGCAGTAGTAGGCAACATGTGGCCGGCGGGCCACTAATTGCCTACTCAATAAGGCTTCTACTACCTGCTTAATTTACAGCTTCGTGCTTGTAGGAATGTACTGTAAGTGTTGTTCGCGTGTAGCATAGCAGCTTGGCAACCCTCCTATTGGTATTGCGTCATACAGTCTATGTGTCAATCCGCCTGTAAGTGCGTTGCCATTGTATATCATTGCAGCCTCAGTGGATACAAACAAGGCCTCCTGAATAAACATCTAAGAGCCCCTGATACAAACCATCCGCACTGCGACAAAGCATTTCACAACTCGGTGATTTATTTCACTGAACATACTGCCTTCTTTTTGCTAACCCGTCGCTGTGCTGCCAAGTAAAGTTTGCGTGCGTGATGCGTGTGCACTGGACCGTGCTAATTCCATATTCGCGCTGCTTACCTCGTTTCGGAAAATGAGTTTTGTACTGTCAGCGTGGGACCACGTGTTTGCTTGGTCGGTTGCTGTGCCATTGTGAAGGTATTAAAGCTGAACAGAAGTCTCATCTAAAAACAGATTTGTCCACCAAGATGTCTGTGAAAGAAACTTTGAAAGGTGTGAAAGCAAACGCCTTGCTTCGGCTCGGGAACTTCAAGTGTCAGATGCTAGGCATATTTGGCCACACACTGCAAGGCATGTTTGATTAGAAGTGTAGTACTGTCAAATGAGAACTACGAGAACTGACTGGTCTTTTAAGGAATACGAAGATCATTCCACACCATGAAGGAGCATCACCTTTGGCAGATTTGGAGCGCCAATGGATGGGGCCGTGATATTCGTTGGGCTATTGTCGTTTGGCTTGTCATTTTGGCTTGAAAAGGTATATACTTTCAATGTTACATGTATTAATTGTGTTCAATGGTTTTATGAAGTTTATATAAATTTCATTCCATTTTGTTTCCGATAAGGTTGTGAATGAGATGTAGCAATTAACAGTTTCACATTAAGTGTTGAACAAAGGGTGAACACCAGCGGCGTAACTGCCGTGGGGTAAGGGGGCTAGGCCCCTGGCAAGCTAAATGCAAAAACTGGACCCCCTTCAGTTGACATTTTGATATTTAGTATTCTTTAATTTGTTACTTTTTGCGTTTTTCGGGGTGTTTTCCTTTTTTTATCTAGTATGGACATTCACGACATCCAGAGATTCACCATCATTATTGGCTAGTGGCCCCTACGGTAACCAGTGGGCCCACTTCAGTGAAGCTTTGTCCCCCTGGCTCAAATGTCTAGATACGCCACTGGTGAACACAGCGTGCGTTGCTCGTAGCTTCGAACATGACGCATTGGTTCGACAGATGCTTGCTATAATGAAAGAACCACAAAACGCTTTGTATGTAGCGAGATAAATCCGTTACAGAATTTCGTGGCCACTACCAAACAGTAGCGTGGCGAGAGGTAACAAAATGGCTCAAACTGGCATCAACACCCAAAAGGTCAAATGTGTAATGTAGAAGGAAGTATCTATCTATGGTGCTGGAAGATAAAACGTCCAAATTGTAAGTGATAGCTAAAAGGAAATCTGTGCACCCTTCCCAGTGTCAACAACGAGTAAAAGCTCTACGTTTGTTGCAATAATTTGTGCTTTTCCTTGTTTCTTATTAAGCGTAATAAATGGCTGTTTGATATTACCTACTATTTGTTTTGATCTATCAATTGTTTTGTGCTGTTCATGTCAAGAGATTTTGCTGCTGGTACAAAAAAAAGTGGTGCAAACGCTGTAGTTATGAAACTGTTCTGCTTTTCTCAGAACTCTGGCGTTGTTGCTGCTTGGCTAGAAGGGTACAATCTGGGAAACACCGTTTTAAAATTATTACGTTTTTTATGACGAAAAAATTGGATGTCCAGCTGGGTACTCGTATAGTGAACTTGGCCTAAACCAGCTGAGCATGACATCTTGCTGAGACTTCTAGAAAGTAAGTGCTGCGAGCAACTCACAATGTTCTTGTTATTTCCATTTGAAAAAAGGTACTTGAAACGTATGTAGTGAAGTGCGTTTCTAACCGGCAAATTAATAAAGATTGGTCGTGGAAGCGAAATGATGCGGAAAAATGAGGTTTTCTATTCTCCTGTGTCAAGTCTGTTTTTTTAAACATGGTCTTTGATTGAATGAGTTTTCCTGGAACAACGCGGAGCCAGTATCGGCCCCCTAAATCGTGCGCGATCAAAAAATGTTGGGAAATGACTTGTTTCAGACCGCCACTAAAGGAGCTATTTTAAATGCTTAGATTTGCCATTTCGCGCTGCCTATGTGCTGTAAAGACGAAACAACCTATGCGTGCTTGTGACCATGTGGTGCTTTGGCAATTTCAACATAAGCAAAAACTCTTAAAATGTCATCCTTTTTTTATGAAAACAAATATTACAACGACATATGCAACCAAGAAAATTTCGTTAGTTTGATACCCAATAATCTTTGCTTCAAGTGCATCTGACACTAAACGTTAGGTTGACTTTTTAGGGCTTGGATCTGGGTTGTTTCAGTGCACACCTGAAGTAGCCTGCTGCAATTCTGATCACACGGTTTGGCATGCAACCGTTCCAATGCGCTGGATCGAAAAGTTTTTTTGCCACCCGCAAAACCAAGACTTTTAACGGTTTCGATTAATCGACTGCAGTGGCGTAGCGGGGCAAAATGCCGCCCAGAGCTGACCATAAAAGTGCCGCCCTATTAACCACTCAAATTTGCTTGCAAGAATTTAAGATGAAAGAAAATCATGTTCGTCCTTAGTAAAGATATAAGGAATATCAATTCATCTTGGACGTTAGAATCAAACACTTACAAACTGAAATACGTCTCGTATGGCTTTCTCGATTGTGTTTTTTTTGCTCTTTGTTGTTGTTCGCCACCTTTCTCATCATTTATTTTTTCTATTTTATTTTTCTTTACGTCTGGATCTGTGGACTCACCATAATTCGTTAACTGTTCTTTCCTGTTGATTTTCAGACTACGGTAAACCGCACCACTTGGCTTTAATTGTCTATCATTGCAAGGACAAAAAACACAAACATGTACTTCTACGGTAGCCAATATACTCAGTAAGCCATTTGGTGGGGCACAGCTGTTTTATCAAACTCACTGCCGCAACCACTGGGACAACCGAAAATAACCCCGAAATTGTCAAAAACTTGCATGGTTATTAGGTGCAACATCAAGTTACAACCATTTTACCTCCACCCCGAAAATATGAGCTGGTTCCGGTCCAGATGACAATCATAGCTTAATGGTATGTTTAGTTATAATTCATTCGGCTCTGACGTATAAAAATACGAGAAACACATTTTTAAAGCTTTTCTTATTGAAATGAGTTTTTCTAGAGTGCAAATGCTAAGTGTGCCGTTGAACATATAATCCAAACCTTTTACGAAACCCACATTGCTTGTCGGTTGGCACTGATTCACTCTACTTGCAGTTCAAGCCGACAAACTGAAATCTAAATTACCTACGCAAACCATTCAAGCGTAAGAAATTGTTGGTTGCTAAAAATACAGAAGTGCACAACTTTCTTGTTTTCGGGACCTTGCTCTTCAAGCTGTATCACACATGTTGCTTTCAGCATATCGAGTTTTGAAAGTAGGTTTTATGCCTGAAGCGATATGTTACAACCCGTAACTTTGTTTCACCGCATGGAACAAAGGCATGGACTGCAATAATCACTCTCAGAAAAGCATGCATTTACTTAAATTGATGTTATATTTTTTAAGGTTTTTGCTCCAAAAACAACGGGTGTCAATTATGAAGACAACAACCGCCTTAAAAGTCCATAAAAACGTCGAATCAATCGAAGAAAGGATGGACTGAACTTTCCCAGACAGGTAATCAAAGCTTAAGTTTTGGGCGAATATCCAGCAATGCAGAATTGACACGTGGTAAATATGTTACATTTTTGTTTCATGACGATATGGGTATGTTACGATTTGCAGTTTAAGTAAAGTGATTGTAAGTTTCCGTAACCTATGCAGCATAGACATAGCGAAAAGATTAAAGTAACATTAGGGTAAACACATGACGTAATGCAAATTTTCGGATGATTGTTCAGGCAACGGCTCATTTTGATTTACTTACGTTGGTTGGAACCAAGTTTTGTGTAGGTAATTTATGACGATTTAAGCTGGTTATTCACCACTGGTGAAAAAAATTAAGGCGCTTGACTGGTTCACACCCAAAAAAACATAAACACATAGTTCTACTTCGTGGCTGCTGATCCTGTAAGCAGTCGATCTGATCCATTTTACCGGCGCTCTGTGAATCATTATGACAGCATTGTTGGCTGCTTTCCATCAAATTTAATTGCCTACTATCAGGCTGACAGACGCTATTGCAGTGCAAGTTACGAAGCTTGTTTCATGCTTGAATAGTTGTTGGCTGCTGCTTCCATGTTTTCTAAGCAAAATTCGCATCAAATGAAAAAATGCGTTTATCGCGGTGCACTGCTTTGACCGGCCTCAGATATGTTCATTCGGCAACAGTGTTTTCTTAACTGAACGATAGACTTGATTCCGATTTGTTTCAAATTCTTGCTAAAAGTTTCATGTCATTATGACATCTCTAAATAATCGCCATCTATACTTTTGTTAAGCTCGTTGAAAAATTTTAGGTTGCAAATTAAGAGTCTACAGCAGCTATGTCCAACCCAAATGCCCTACTGAGCCAAACATTTGTCACTGTCTTGGCCAGGACCGCACATTGAATGGCTTACTTTGATCTTAGCAAACTAAGTTTGGCTTAAGCTAATGTGCTGAAAGCATTCGAATCCTATCTGCAATGATAACAGTCGTCATAAAGAGGCACTGAGGACAACCTACATTAAAACGTCAAATTCAAAATTATCAAAATAAGGACAGAATACGTAGGATACTTTTACTACAGCGAACACCTAAACTGGGCCCCACAAAACCTTCGACTGGGCCGCATGCGGCCCGCGGGCCATGATTGGACATAGCTGGTCTACAGTATATGGGTGTTTCTATTTGAATAAGATATAAGGACTAACAATGCGTAGTGTTACGTGAATCAATTTCCTATTAAGAATTTGCAATTGATTCCTTGCTTGCTTCACCTGTTGAGTGAAGTTACTTGAGTATTATGGGTAGTTGTGGGGAATAATATTTCTATGAGTAATTTGCCCAAAATTTGATTCACATTTTGCAAATGCTGTGTTGTTAATTTAATACCAAAATTTTAAATACGACAATCAACCCTGAACAAACGTAAAGTCCCATATTGAAGACTGTCTGGCGACAGTTCTGCTTCATCATTGCAAGACTTGCCTGAAAATGTATTTTGGCATGATATTAAAAATCAGAAACAGGGTCCCTACTTTCCATCGTAAAAGTAAAACCATACACGTCATGGTGGATGTTGGTGTGTCAATTATGTTTTGTTTCATGTGAAAAATATTCATTTCCACTTAGGTCTATGTGCAGTTAGCGAAACAATGCTTTAATTACTGATAACTTGCTCTTCTGATGAATATTTCGTTACCTATATCTTCGCTGTTACCCATGGCACTGTATATAAATTGTAAATAAACATGAAGCTTAAACTGTGCCTTGCTCCTTTGGCGTCGCTGGCTTACATCACCACCCACTGGTACCTAGTGAACTAGTTTTGTAAATGTCACGGGGCTCAGCACTTGCATTAACCTCGTTACAGCGTTCAGCTTTCAATTTCAATAGCACTTAAGATGGAAAGCTGTCACTCTGGCTGCGGAATTTCGAGCGAGTGGTTGACTCCCGTACGTTCCCTCTTCCGTCAGATATAATCACGCGATTTCCAGTAGTTGACCTTCATATGCCTTTTCCATCAAATTTAATTGGCTACTATCAGGCTTACAAATGCCACCGCAGTGCAAGTTACGAAGCCTGTTTCATGTCTGAAGTAGCGTTGGAATGATTCGATTCAGGTTCTTCTGAAGCTTATAAGATTTGAGTCATTATCTGTACTGATACATACATTATTTGAGTCACATCAGATAATTTGATTTTCCACCCTAACCCCTTTCCAATTAAACGATGATAATAACACTGATCTCTTTTTCACCAAATAACTTATGAATTGCATAGTTTGAATCAGGTACCGAGTTTGCTGAAAAACTTTAGGGGTGATATGCATGTTATTGATTGCGTTTCGATGTCGTCAACATGTCCACTCAACCGTAGTGTGACCCTTTTGTAAAATTGGCAAAATGAAAGGCAAATTGAGGAAATGATATATTTTGGGGACCATGGCCCAAGTTCCTCCCTGGCTACGCCCATGATGCAGTGGCAATTGCATAGTACTGTGCTAGGTACTCAACAGTGATTGCTAGGCATTTGGTTCTTTCCTAAGTACATAAAACTTCAGTATTAGCACACGAAGAGTTCTTCAAAGTACATAAAGCAAACACAACACCTCAATTTATTCTTTAATAATGCATTTTGTCAAAAATAAAAATTCCTGAATCACCCTCTCACCAGTGTCGTGCAGCTAAGGACTGATGATATCCGAGGCGAATACCTAATTGCATGAACCCTTACCAAATTCTGGTATTGAGAAATACGAGAAATACAGGCACAACAAAATTACCTGTCCTTGCCTTTGCCACGTGCAAAAAGATTACGCCACAAAAACTTCATCTCAAGCGAGAATTAAGAGAAGAAAGTTGTAAGGGTCTCGTACCACGTTATGCAACAATGGCAAAAGACGTGAGCATTGTAAAGCGTTCGTACAGGGCACAGGGTTTTGCATGGCAGTATTGGCGTGAAAAAAGTGTAGCACGCTTCAGAAAGAACGTTGGTGTTCTCCTCAACAAACTACGTTTTTAAACATATCGTACTTGGCGCCGAAAGTGTTTTAACAGCTCCGAACGATGTTTTATCCGAAAAATGTATTGTATTATTTTGATCTTTTTTTCAACAATTGAAAGCGATCGCCAATTCGTCACGCATAATATAGTTCTGCGGCACAGTTCGCAGTGGCTTTGAAAATGAAACCAAGCAGAAAAACACCATAGAAACATAAAGCGTTCTTTAATCATAAATCCAATTTTAACCAGTCAGTTGAAGAGGTCTTCGGTTTTGTTCACTGTACTGTCCGCTTTGTTTTGATTGTGACGTTGACAGTGAAATGATATTGAATTTGCGAATGGTAAGTTAAAATTTCGAAATCCATTTAATACTTTTCAACAGTATGTCGATGCCATACTCGCATCCCACTTGCGAAACTTTCACAACCCCAGTTTAGGAACACAGTCGCGTTCTAGAGAGAATCGAGAGATAATGTGAAGACTACAAGTCGCAGATAAAAAATAAGCAAGCAGGATTTGACCAGCCTACAAAGGGCGAGGAGACATAGGGTGTGAGGCAGTGGCGATTCTAGAATGAAAAAAGTGGGGGGGCCACTGCGGGGCCAAGGAAAAAATAGGGGGGGCAACATAAATATTTGTCTTTCATGGTGATTTTTCGTTGTTTTGAAGATTAAGTTGCTATGATTAACCCTATCAAACCCAACATAGGCTTGTGAATATCATTAAAAAGATGAACTAACGTTATTAACCACGAGAGACACCTAAACGCCACTGTAGATGAAATCACACACATATACTGCTTTGTCGAAAATTCTATGGCTAACCATGCAACTTCCACAGCACTGCACATGTAAATCGAAATACTGTTTTCCGTACACAATTGTGCCGGCCTCACATGAACGAAAGCAGCTTTAGAAAGTGAACACAATTCACATGAAAGCGAAATGGTTCCAACCACGAATTCCATCATGACACAGAGACAAGTAGGCTGTTGATAGCCAACTACTTTCATCAAATTATTCTTATTACAAAGTACATAAAATAAACCATCTTCCAAAGGTTTGGTGACTACTGACTAATCCATTTTTGTGGTAGCTTATGGACATTTTGTGATT
>Ga0210059_1012412_pt1 | contig 12870 bp, 17 predicted proteins | sample Ectturendosymbi2_FD_188042 | JGI IMG/M metagenome (GOLD analysis project Ga0210059, IMG submission 188042) | Ecteinascidia turbinata endosymbiont from Florida, USA - Sample 2 (SPAdes) (version 2) | ecosystem: Host-associated > Tunicates > Ascidians > Unclassified | place: Key West, Florida...
ATGTGATTTGGTTCAATGCTGGCGGCTGTTTGCGTTGCACGTGTTCGTAATTGAGCGCTGCGTTCGAGCTGATTAGTAGTCGTCTTCTCGGTGGCAATGACCAGTTCGTCTGTCAGTTGGTCTGAGCATGTTTGCTTCATGTCAGTTTACCTTTTGTTCGTGTTTTATTAGATGTCGTGTTTCAGTTAATTAAAGCAGAATTAAAGCAATGGCTTATCGGTCAATGTTCGTTGTGAGGTTACGACAATAACGACTAAAGACATTAACTCTTTTGGAACATTGTCATGGGTACCTATCTGATGTATTGTGAATTTGTACGTTGCGCATTTATTGTAAGTCACACCCAGGAAGAGAGTAACCTGCAATAATATAGAATTCATTTGCAATAATATCCCATACGAAGATATTAACAGTATTCCCGATCTAATAATCGGATAAAGACGATACTCGTTGAAGCGTAACCTTGATATCGGATTTAACGTGATGACGCGTCGAACACGTGACCACTAGAGTGGCGAACGCACCGCGCACCGCGCGATACGCCGTCACGTGACCACGACGCGACCTGTTGTGTTTTCCTTGCGACCTAAACTACACCACTAAAGTCAGTCTTGCTCACGGTTGTCCTCGGAGTAGCATCTAACCTACAGGTCGTCTGATAGGTTAGATCAAGACTAAAAAGAAACAGTTGGCGAACGAGTGGGGTCTGGCAAATTCGTGAACCAGGACACGATTGTAACTAACTAATACCCCAGAACGGTTAGGACCTGAACAAATCTAGGTTTTAACCAATTTTCAGGCAGAGTGTTTCAGGTCAGCCTAATAGGGAAGCTTACTCTCTTCCTCCATGAAAGAATTGAATTCGTATTTAACCTCTGTTGTTAGCCCCTGATGTTTGCAGTAACTTATGTTACGTGCTTTAATTGACGATTATTGATATAAACCCCGGTTGTAATGAATATCGCAGTACTTAATGTTATACTAATGAAACCATGAATGAATACAATTTTGTTGTGATAAACTGGGCGGTTCGAGCGAAACCGCCGGGTCTAAGTTTCTTAATTGTTAACCTGGGCGTGCCATGGACACTTCCTATTAACCAGTGCTCTCGCGGAATTGTCCTAAACCTGTAGTGGTCTTCTTCTTTGGAAGGGGACTGCCACACCTTGTCGGTTTCTCATGTCAGCTTGTCCCGTATCCATGAGCTAGGGTTTGTATTTTGCCTGGTTGAATTATTCTCTTATCATCATTGGCAGAGAGAGCTACTTCATTCACTTGTTCTGAGGAGAGATTATGTTAACGATTTCGAATGACATTCATCTTCCTCAACACTTCTTTTCCTGAGAACAAGACGTCTTTGTAATCATTGAAAGAAATTTTGTTTCTTATGACATTTCACATGACACCCTTACACTTTTTTTCTTCTTCACCATCGAGTTTCTTGATTGCGTAGAGTTTTGCTCGTAATCCGACAAACTCTTCGATGATTTCCCCTCCAACCTCATCTTTAAACATCCCTGGAACTTTCTTGTTGATTCCTGTTGGAATGCCTGAAGGATGGTTTGGTGTGAAATTTGAAAGTGTCAAATTTTTCTTGGACGTCAGCTGAAATATCTGTGAAAAAATCTTCTGTTTCCGATTTCATAGCAAAGACTGTCAGTGTCCGTGAACAACAGATTCACCTTCGAGCTGAATTTTTTCTTGATGTATTTATAACGAAAATCATACATCAAGGTCTTTGACAAATCCAGAATACTCATTCCAAGTTATACAGGTTTATTGAAAACCAATTCTGTCTTCTTCATGTGCACTGCAACAAGATTTTCATCAAATACAGTGCAATGATCAAAGTTTGGTTTTACCACACATTTTTTCAAAGACTTTTGGTTATTGACCAACCGAATATTCACCCGATTGCGGATATTTTCCATTGTCTTGCCAAAGACGCTGTTGTTCATGAGTTTGAAAAAATCTTTCTCAAACTCGTTTTGCTCCTTGGAACGAAGGTTCGTATTCAATTCAATGTATGGTTTCAACCATGCTTTTTCGTCAAAGGAGATTCCACAGTGAATCTTTGTTAGTTTCAAACCAAGATCCAAATATTGTTTCAAATTTTTGTGATGAGGAACATATTTCTTCTTTTCATTCAGGTTGGGAATACGTTTCTTGACTTTATTGATTTCAATCCGCTCTGGAGCGAGTGGATATTCATTGTGCAAATCATGAAGCTTCTTTGGGTGTTCCAAGTCAACTTCAAGAATATATCCTCTCCCCACTTGATCAGAAAATTCTCTCCAATTTTTCAAATCTGTCATCCACTTGAAACCTCTTACAGGCAGTGGCAAACTCATCGCCCAACCATAGAGATTGTTAGCGTCAAGATATTGGATGAATTTTGATTTTTCATTTGGATTGAATTTCTTACCCATATGTTTATTGTTGGCTTTTGCATTTCGTTTTGAAATCATTGAGACTCCTCCACGAATGCCTTGCTCAATCCTCAGAAGCATATCCGGATCAGAAAGAAGTTCAAGTTGAACCCCGTCTTTTTCAGACAAGCATCCCAAGCCAACCCAGGCGCAGTGTAATACCATGCTGGATCCAATTCGTAGTTCTTCATGCACACATTTTTGAAATCTTCAAAGACATCTGCAAGCAGAAGAACGTCTGTCTTGAGATACAGATCACGATATTCTCGGAAAGTTGTCATCTTGAAATGTTTCCACACGTTCAGTGCATGTTCAAAGTCTTTGTCTGTGATATCCCAGTCATTCAACTTTGAATAAAATGACTGCTTTGGTGGAAGATTTCTTTCAGACAGTTTTTCCAGAGAGTCAAACCAATCATATGGAAAGACTCCCTTTCGCACCAACAATTCAATGTCCTTCAAGTTTTTGAATTGATCAGGTTCGAGATTGTTTGCAAGTTTGTCAAGACTGCTTGACATAAATTTAAAATAATCAATAAAGCGAATTTTGTATTTAAATTTCCTGTTTTCGTCGTTAACACTTTTTGAGAAACTTATATATTTCTCCTCATTGTTCGGGATACAGTCAATCTGACCTTGTGTTTTCCCAAGATTCTTGATGAAGAGATGTGAGTCGTAACCTGAAAGGTTATGAAACATCACTGGCACATGTTTCGGTTTTCTGAAAAGCAGGTTACATTTATTATTAGCCGCTCCTCTGAATTTGCTGGAATAGTGACAATGGTCTCTCACTTTCTTTTCCCCATCCTCAAATGGGTTCTGGCAAATCCAGCACTCTCTTGATTTCTCAAAATTTGTCTTCTCTTCTTCTGTCAAGATCATCTCTTTCACTTCAGACGACCAAACTCGGTCAATTTCCTTCTCAAGCATGTCCACGAAGATGTCAGCAACATTTTCTTCCTCTCTTGTTTTTGCAAACAAGATTGGTTCTGAAGATTTGTCAAGACACTTTATGTGAAAGCAAAATCCAGATGGTTCATGCTTTTGGTAAGCTTTCGTGAAGCTTCTGTCAGGATCCGGTTGACATGAGTCAATCGGTTTTGTGAATGACTCAAAGTCGGCATAAACCACAATTGGCACTCTCATCGAATGCTTGTGGTTTTTGAACTCTAAGATTGAACCCTTTTCTGGAAGAACAATTGTGATTGCATCATGATTTTGGCAATTTTCTTCATGCTTTTCCAAAGCTTTCTCGTTTGGAAAATGATTGAGGCATCTCCGACAAATCACAATCTCCCTATGATGTTATGAGGTTTGCATTGACATTAGTCTTGACAAATTTTTGACAAGACAATAATGCTTGTTCTCAAGAAGCATGAAATCAATTTCTTTTTGTCTTTTGAATTTTGATATTCTCAAAGGATAAACTTTTGAGATGTTATCAAATCCAAATACATTCACAGATATCTCTGCATTGAGTCTCTCAAACTTGTCAATTGCTTGCAAGCTCATTGGAAACTCAATTCTTTTGAAATTGAGATACTCTGCTTGTTTTCTCAAGTGTTTTGTGATCCGATCTGGGTTTTTCAATTTCCCTTTTTGCTGCATTCAAAGCTCTTGTGATACACCATTTGAAGCATTGGTTATCAGTGTTCTTCAAATTGATGAGCGCCTTCTTGCTCGCTAGAAATTTCGGAAGAGGAACCCAAGAACTTCCATTCAACGGCTCATATCCAACAGCGTGAATATCAAGTGCCACAATTGAGTGAAATGTCCACCCACTCCCATTCATCTGAAATTTTGCAAGGTCCTCGAGGATTTGTTCTTCCAAGAGAATCCACAATTCGTTCTTGTCTGTTGATTCAAGAACAATTTCATTTTTTGACCGAAATTGATGTTCTTCCACGAGGCTTTGACCAGTCTTGAGATCTGTTTTTTCCATATTTGCTGTCAAGATGATTTTCACTTTGGTTTGCGTTTGAATTTTTGCAAGTGCCTTTCGTTTCACAGCAGTCAAAAAGGATTCTGGATCAAATGTCACATTGCCGCTTGGTTCAAGTTTGAATTGATTTGTGAAACCCTTGAAGGAAGACTGTTTTTCCTCCACCAATTTCAACACCTTATCATCAATTTCGTTGAAGAGTTGTGTCTTTTTGAGCTTTGTGGCAGTTTTGATTCCAAGTTTCTTTGCTTTCACCAATAGATTTCGTTTTCTCAATTGATCCAAGTCTTGTGGTTTTGAAAGCAAATTTTTCAATTGTGCTTTCTTGAGTTTTGAAATGTCATTGAAGCCCCGAAGTCGTGCCTTAGCTCTTAATTGTTTGAGAGTTTTCTCTTTCCCGAAAAATTCTCTCAAAAATCCTTCACTGACAAGATTTATCAACTTTTGCAACGTTTCGACTTTCATTTATTATAGGGTAAAATTTTCTTTAAATTAAATTTATCATTATTTTCACAAAAAATAACAAAAGATTATTATTCTTTCTGAAAATAGCTAATGGTCAATCACTTCAATTTTTTATTTTCCCACTCTTTTCCATTGTTGTATATGAAAAAACATAACTTTTGTTATAACATTCTACAGCGTCTGCCACCTTTTGGAAAACATTTTTTCATTTGTTTCAAGGTCAACAACCTCGATAGACCTTCGTATTCGTTTTCTCTTGTGATTCTTTTCAAGTTCAAAAGCTTTGTCAGTCAACCCTTTTTCTTCAATGATTTTCCACATTTGTTTTTTGTTCATGTGAGTTAATCCTTTGGTATTTTCTTTCAATACACAAGTTATTGTTGGTCTTGAAATCATTTATATTATGATAAATTTTTTTAAACTTAATTTAATCATTATCCCCAAAATTCTCAGCCACAAATTCAACATGATTCATGTCAGCCAGTCTTTTTAAGAGATTTTTAAATGATTCGTCAGAAAGATCTGAATCTTTACCGAAGTGATTTGGTTTCAAAGTGTACATTATTTTTAACCTTTTTGTCTGTGAGTCTTTTTCAATTTTTCTGATCATAACTTTTGATTTCTTAGAGTTAAAAATTGCCGTAACAATTACATGTTTTGCCGCGTCATACATTTTTGCACTGTTTTGATGTCAGATTCAGAAAGTATCTTGTTTTTGTTTTCAGCGCTAAATCCAGGCTTATAAATTGGCTGCATAATACTGTCTTTGTCTTCAGTATTGTGAAAGAGTCCAACGCAATGGCCAATTTCATGAACAGCGACTGAAAATAAGTTGTATTTCCCATCCCCTGAAGCTGTTTTCTGGTCTGACCATCTCTCATTGTCAAAATGCAAATCACCTGACAATGTTGAATTACCAGGGTAGAACCCATGCATCAAAGTGCCAGATTTTTTATTATTTAGTTTATAAGGGCAGTTAATTTCCGCATTTTGCTTTTCATCATCTGTCAAAAATGCAATATTCATCACTTGACTCCCATCAAAAACTCTTTCAAATTTCAAATTGCAAACATTTTGCCAAACACTAAAAGCATTTTCGATTTCGTTCAATGTTTTTTCTTTTCCAAGCGAAGAGTAATTTTGAAAGTCATAAGTCAAAACTTTTTGCTTCCAAGGAGTGCAATACTTTTTATCTCCTGTATTTCCAGGCATAGCACAATACATTTAATATAACACTGAAAAATTTACTCATTCACGGGCAACTGGTTCAGCTGCCTCAGCTGGTTCAGTTGATTCCCTGAGTGACAATCGTTCGAGTCGGACGACACGGGTCTGAACGTCTTCCATTTCGTGTTGATATTGCGTGATTTGAGCATCGACTGCAGTTTGAAGATTTTCAAACAATGAATCAACATAAAATTTGTGGACAGCATCGTTGGGTCTTGTTGGGTTAGCAATTCCGGAAATTGCATGATTATTCATTTTCAAATTTTCTTGGGCTCCGTCAGGATTTACGTGAAAGGCTCTCTTCCTTAGAATATTACCAACGAATCGTTTTGTAGCAGCATCGTCGGGTTCAACCGGCTGCCCAAGGTTTGTTGTCCTTTTGTCATTGCAATTTTGATGATTTTGTGGCAGAGAAGTTCCATCAAGAAACATAACTCTCTGAGAAATATTCTCATTAGTTGCAAGTATGAGCTGCTCGTTTTCAGATCTCAGCGATTTTACTGCAGCATCTAGTGTTCTTTTGTTCACACCATCAGCAGGCGCTGTTGCATTGGCCAATCTGGCAATTTTATGATCATTCATTTGAAGATCTGAAACCATTGGTTTTGACCGTCAAGTCTTAGATATTTCTGCGCTTCCAAGAGGTTATTAACCTCAATTTCATTCAAAACTTTTCGGTTCAACGTTCTGAGATTGACAGCCTCGAAAGTGTTGGATCTGGAAGCCCAACGATATGATATTGTTCACCCATGCTGAAATTTCTTCTTGCTTTTCCTTGTGGGTCCAAGTTCAAACTTTTTGTTCTGATATCTCGATTCAGAACGTTTGCGTGGTTTGTTATCGCGTTGCCGACTGCTGTGTTGGTTGCCGCGGTTGCTTGTTCTAAAACACTTGTTGAAGCTTGAAGTGTTTGTAAATTTACCGCGTCATGTTCTTCGCAGGGGTTCCCGACACGAATTACTTGAAAACCTCCAGCATGAAGAGGCCCTCTCATCCAATTTGTTCCATCACGTTTCAGATAGAATTCGTTTGCATAACTCAATCTGACTGCGTCATTGCACTGAACAGGCTCGCCCAAATGTGAAATCCTGTTTCCAGCCATCCCAATCCCTCCCTGCATACTTCCACCCAAAAGTGACAGCTTCGTATCTGCGTATCCTTTTGTTGCTGTGCGGTGATTTTGTTCTGGCACTCTCAGGTATGAGATATGGTTCCCATCCATGTTTAAATCTCTTGCCATAGTTGACGCAGGGCTATAACGATTCAAAAAATTTTCTTCAATCCACTGTTTCGGAATTACTTCATCTTCATTTCGTGGATTTGAGTTTATATTTCTTATTCTATGCTCTCCCATCCCAATGTCGCCCTGCATAGTGCTCCCTTCAATTGGTAACCTTTTGCCTGCTACAAAATAAACTTATGCTCGATTCACCAAGTCATGATCTTCTTCTGACCATCTCACGTTTTTCACCAAATGACCCTTCATATCCAAATCACTTTTGCCAGCACTTTTCGAGTCGACGTAGCCTTTTGTTGCCGCATGGCCTTCTTTGGTTGGAGGCAATATGTTCTCTATTGCCTTTTGATCCATATCGATCGGATTACCTCTTTTGAAAAATTTTTCATTGACATGTTTCTTCCTCACCGTGTCCATTGGACCTCACGGTGAGCCAAGATTCACAATGCTTTTGACCTTTTCGCAGAAAGTTGCTGTTGACATATTCATGTGAAACTCCACTCACATTTTTAACATTTTGTCCCGTTTTTGGACTCCGTCCGAATTTATCTACAGGCATGTTTATAATATCACCAAAAATTATTAATTATTTTCTGCAGCCCTTTTCCTTTTTGCATCTCTTTCAAAACAAAAAGACAAAGATGGCCACAAATCACTTCTTGCCTTGGTTGAATTTGCTCAGTCGGATAGAACACATCACCGAGGTAGTCGTTCAACTCAGTTGGTGGAGGCAATCCGAACGAGTCAAAATACCACTTTTTATCACCACATTTGAACCACGCGACCCAGTGCGTCCCATCTCCAGAGGTGTCGTCTAGGTTCATAATTGCGCACTCATTTCGTTTTGGTTTCTTTGGAAAAGTGTCTCTCAAGAAAACACCACGAAAGTTTTTCAAACCAATCTTTTTCACCGCATCTTCGATTTCAAAGTTGCTCAAAGGTTTATTTGGTAAAATCGCATTCTCAACTTGAATCATTTATTCTAAACAAAACTTTACGTTTTCTTTGGCAACATCTTATCAATTTCCAAATCTACTTCTTCAAACTTTCCATATGTTTCAACTTTCTTCGTATATTTTTCTGTTTCAGAAAGGATTTTTTCAAATTCATCTTCAGAAATTTCATTGTTTGACAACGCTTTCGGAACCATGTTTCGAATCGAGTTGATTTGGCTCTCAATCAAAGTTTTTTGCTTCTCATGTTTCTGAATTTTCTTGAAAAGGTGTTTTTCAATTACTTTCAGAAACATTGAGACACCTCCAAAAATCAAGTTTAATCCTTGCAAAATCTTTCCTGAAATGTTGCCTATAATTTCTTGAAAATTGGTTAAAAAGCCGGCATTCAACAAAAACATACAAAACTGAACTAGTATGAAACAAACATGAAAAAAATTGATCACACGATGATACTTTTTAACGAATGACTTTAATCTTCTCAAAATGCATTTGTTTTTCGATTTCAAGTATTTGTTGACGTCTGTATAAATGACACTTATTCATTTTTATTAAATGAATAAAAAATCACTTTACTTTACATTTTGGTTGATGTGTTGATTCAAATGTTGATTTATTTGTTGGTAAATTTTCTGGTTAATTATGACTTTTTTGCCTTTGTTTTGCTCACCAACGGCTTGGTTGATGTGTTGATATTTGTGCTGGTTGATGTCTTGCGTGACGTTTTGCTCAATTCGTTTTTCCTTTGATTTACACATTTATTTAATGCCAAAAATTCACAACAATTTCAAAGCAGCCAGCTGAGAACTGGAATATTCTTCAACGGAGAATTTGGACCAAGAAGAAGACCATGGCCGTTGACAACTTGACCACCCTGTTTCAAATACCAACCATCTCCAACCATGCCAAGCCCTGAACCTTTGTATGGTTTCAAATACAGTCCTTGACCATCTGTTTCGACTCTTGCGATGTTTGAGCCTTTTTTCAAATACAGTCCGTTTCCCGTGGCCTTGTTTGTTGCTTTTTGCGCCAAAGCCGACCCGACCCCTGAAAGTGCCCTAGTGGCCAATGTTGGGAGAACGGTCTTTGCCAAAAATGGCAGGGCCTTTGCAGCTAAACCAGCTAAAATCGAAAGGAACCCGCCCTCTGTTTTCATATTGTGAACAACCTGGCATTTACTCATTTTTATTGTGATGCCTTTTCCATTCTGATAAGCTTTTGTCATTCTGTTCACTTGTGAATTGATCAAAGCAAGAACATCACTTCCACACAAATCTTCGTAGCCGAGACGAATGCTCACGGGACTCTTTGTATCAACAGTGTGTTTCAATTTTTGCTGTTGATTTTTAGAAATGTTTACATGCACATTAGTATAACTCATTTATATTATGTTATTAAATTTCTCTCAAGTGGTATCTGATTGTCAGGTTTTCCCACGAAGATTCAATTGCTTTCCGTTTTGGTCTGTGACAACTGTGTCCATTTTATTGATTTTATCTAAAATCACTGGAAGATACACAAGGTTTCTCGGATTTTCAACGATTTTGTAACCAGATGACACGTTTGGAAAGAAACTGTAAATTGTGTTTTGCGTTCTCCCATTCACATAAGACCCTCCAATCACATCAACATTCGCGAGAATTGAATTTATTCATAAGATGTTGACAACATTTTGCAATTCGTGAATGCCCTCTTCGTAAACCTGATTTTGAAATCCAATAACACTTAAAATTGAATTTCGCGCTCTGAAATCAACCTGAAAGTCGCCTTGAATTTCCATGAAGCTTTTTAAGGTGTTTGTGTTTGCTGTTATTTTTATTGATTCGTCGTTATGCCCATTTCGTTTCATCGTAATTTTTATCGTTTCCGCAATATCAATGAGATCGTAACTACCTTCTGGAATTTGAACTTCGACCCATTGTCTTTGTCGCGTTGAGTCGTCCTCGCCACCTCTCCTAACCTCAATGAAACCAGGAGAATATCTGAAAACAATGTCTTCATCTGACAGATTCGGAAACAAATAATATATCTCCAAATTCACCAAAGCCATCTCATACTTTCACGTTCGATCCAACTCGAGTGGTGAGTTAAAAGTCGTCTTTATTTTTGTCGAATTCTCTGAAACCACAATCTGAGTTAAAGTTTTCGGAGAAGTATTTCTCACAATTTGTTCAAGAAGTTCAGTGTTCACTTATCAAATAATATAGAAGTCGTCAAACCCCGATCTGTATTTCCCACAGTTCTTTGTTGAGGCCAAATCAATCACAACAAAATTGTGTGGCTTCGACCACGCAGTCTTACACAGATTTTTGAACTGTTCTTTTGTCATGTCTTGAGACACATGGTCGTTAAAAATGTGATCAATATTTTTCTGGTCTTGAGAAAACAGACAAAAGAAATTGGCATTTTCTCGAATTGTTTGACGAGGCAATTTGAACTAATTTTCACTCAAATACAAACAATCACAATTGGAATGCCTTCCACGAACGTAATAGGCTTCACACTTATTTTGTTTCTGAAGCAAGAGGTCATCAAATATCATCAGATTTTTATACTCAGGGGAGATTTCTTTTGGGTCTGGAACATCGTTTGCCGATTCATAAAAATTACACTCAATTGGCTCTTTGGAACGAGTCTTTTGATTTTTTGCCAACTCATGAATAAGCCCGTTTGGTGAAATTTGTTCTCGCAGTATTTCATCATGGTTTCAAAGATATTCATGATCACCTCCTTTGCAAGTTGTTCTTCAAAACCCTTTCTCAAAAGTTTATACTCTGGTTGAAACAAACTTTCCAAAAACTGACAATTTTGAATAGTCCAACCAACCTGGCTGAAGAAGAAGATTCAGCAACAAAGTAGTCTTACCACAGCCTGATTTGCTTGCAATCAAACCCCGCAGACTCTGTGGTAAAAGAGGGTGATTGTTTTTATATTCTATGTGTGCATTCCATCAAATATTCTTTACTTTTATCTACTTTATTAAAGCATTTAATAAATGAATCAAACATATTGTGTCAAATGTCGTAAATTTACGGAAACTAGAGACGTGAAACAGAAAACAACAAAAAACAACCGTCAAATGCTTCAAGGCATCTGTGTTGTTTGCGGAACAAAAAAGTCAAAATTTATAAGCGCAAGTGGAAAGGGGTTTATCAATGACACAATTAATTCTTTACCATTTGAAATGCACATGCCTGGACATAATTTCTCTGGACCTGGCACAAAGCTGAACAAACGACAAAATGAGGATATGACTCCAAAGGCATGGTCAAAACCAATCAACAGAGTCGGCAAGGCAGCTTATCACCATGACATTTGTTATGTAAAAAACAAAGACACAAAAACTTGCAACGGAGATTGTGACAAAAATATTTTGACAGAGCTAAATGGTATTTACAACCCCACACTTCGAGAAAGGATGGAGAGAGGCGTTGTTTCTACGATTATCGGGACGAAAAAGCGCTTCGGATGGGGGTTAAAAAAACGAGCACAGCGAGAGCGTCAATTGGAGTTTGCAATTAGCTGATGAACTTCACAAACCTATCATCAAAAATTTTCCGAAACGAAAAGTCTTTGTGAATGGAATTGATAAAATTTGGGCTGCAGACCTCGTTGAAATGCAAGCAGTTTCAAAGTTCAACCACGGGGTCAGGTATCTTCTCACAGTGATTGACGTGTTTTCAAAATATGGTTGGATGCTTCCAGTCAAAGACAAAACTGGAAAATCTGTCGCAGCCGTGTTCAAGGAGATATTCAAAAAATCAAAGCGAAAACCAGAAAAGCTTTGGACAGACAAAGGCCTAAAGTTTTACAACAAACATGTGAAGGAGTTGAGCGTTGAGCTTTACTCTACTGAAAATGAGAAGAAATCGTCGGTGGTCGAACGTTGGAACCGCACGATGAAAGAAAAAATGTTCAAGTATTTCAAACAATACCAACAAATATATTGACGTTCTTGACGACTTTGTTGAGAGATACAACAACACGAGACACTCTAGCATAAAAATGGCTCCCGTCGAAGCGAACAAGAAAGAGAATGAAGTGAGAGTTTACAGAAACCTCTATCCAGACTTAACAAGACGACCCATGAGAGCAAAATTCACAACTGGTGACAAAGTCCGAATTCTCAAGAAGAAAGGACTCTTTGAGAAAGGGTTCACCCCAAACTGGACAGAAAAAGTGTTCACCGTTTCAAAAATTCAAAGAACCAACCCAGTTACTTATAAAATAACTGACTACAATGGTGAAGAAATTAAAGGGACTTTCTATGAACAAGAGCTTCAGAAGACATCACAAGAAGTTTACAGATGAGAAGACTGTGAAGAAAGGCAAAACAAAGTCATTGGTGAAATGGAGGGGCTACCCTGAAAGTTTCAACTCTTGGGTTGACAACAAAGAATTAATTAAACTTTGATATAAATGGATAAAAGTCTTGGAATAAAAAGCTGAATAGTCACTGCGTTTCTGAACGACAAGCTCACACTAGAATGGTAATGGTAATGGTTTATTGTTTCATATGACTCAGCCAATAAGCAGAAGCACCATAAAAGCCATCGCATGCAGTAAACCAACCATTAGCGAACATTAGAGCAAATGAGAATACAATGGCACAATAGCT
>Ga0210059_1012413_pt1 | contig 12870 bp, 10 predicted proteins | sample Ectturendosymbi2_FD_188042 | JGI IMG/M metagenome (GOLD analysis project Ga0210059, IMG submission 188042) | Ecteinascidia turbinata endosymbiont from Florida, USA - Sample 2 (SPAdes) (version 2) | ecosystem: Host-associated > Tunicates > Ascidians > Unclassified | place: Key West, Florida...
GTTGCCCATCTTTAAATCCAGATAAGTCAGTATAGCACAAAGTTTTAGACAGAGTGGGGGTTAGCTGACACAATTACACAATTACCACACTAGAAACAAAACCCTACAAACCTTATTCAAATAGAACAAAACCCTACAAACCTTATTCAAATAGAAAGGTTTCATAGATAATCAACTTAGGAAGAGAACATTTCACGTAACTTCAGTAGGTGCTCAAGGGCATCTAAAAATGAATAACCACCGAATATCTGGACCTGCGAATCCAACTCAGAACAACGATGCTGTTCATAAGCACTATACTGATTCTCACGATGAATATCTACAGGGTCTGATAACCAACCTCACAAGACAGGTTGACGCTCTGCAAACCCGTGTCGTCCGACTTGAACGATTATCGTTCAGGGAATCAACTGAACCAGCTGAGGCAGCTGAAACAGTTGCCCGTAAACAAGGAAATTTTTTCAGTGTTATATTTAATGTATTGTGCTATGCCTGATAATATCGGGAATAAAAAGTATTGCGGCACTTGGAAGCAAAAAGTTTTGACTTATGACTTTCAAAATTACTCTTCGCTTGGAAAAGAAAAAACATTGAACGAAATCGAAAATGTTTTTAGTGTTTGGCAAAATGTTTGCAATTTGAAATTTGAAAGAGTTTTTGATGGGAGCCAAGTTATGAATATCGCGTTTTTGACAGATGATGAAAAGCAAAATGTGGAAATTAACTGTCCTTACAAACTGAATAATCTGGTACTTTGGCGCATGGGTTCTACCTTGGACATTCAACATTGTCTGGCGATTTGCACTTTGACGATGAGAGATGGTCAGACCAGAAAACAGTTTCAGGGGATGGGAAATACAATTTATTTTCAGTCGCTGTTCACGAAATTGGTCATTGCATCGGACTGTTTCACAATACTGAAGACAAAGACAGCATAATGCAGCCAATTTATAAGCCCGGATTCAGTGTTGAAAACAAGAACAAGATACTTTCTGAATCTGACATTAAAACAGTGCAATAAATATATGGCGCTGCAAAGCATGTAATTGTTACAGCAATTTTTAACTCTAACAAAGCAAAGTTATGATTAAAAATACAAAGACTTAAATATTTCTGAAGAATCATTTGAAAATCTCTTGAAAAAATTAACACACATGAATCATGCTGAATTTGTGGCTGAGAATTTTGGGGTTGGAAGCGCACATGGTAAGCCATGACTTTGACAAACCTTTTTATTGCAGTTGGGGAGTGATATGATTTCTTTTGTTCACAGGTAAAAGAAATCATTGTGGAAATCATTAATTCATCATTAATCATTAATTCATTAATTACATCAATTAATAATGCAAATCTAATCAATTCTTTCATAATCTGAGGCAGGCTTGAAGAAAGTTCTTTGTCACAAATGAGCATCACACCTTGACGGTTTGCTTTTTTCACAAACGATCATAGCATAAACTGTGCATCTTTGGACAAAGCTCAAGCAGTCCAATAAGACCGAATGACCTTTAACCTTTTCTTGTGTAAGGGCCGAAAGCAGTTTGAAGATATGTAACATCCGAATGCCTGTTGGAAAAAACTAAATGTCAAACACCAAAGACTTGAAAGTTAACTTCACACTAAAAAACGTCTATTACTTTGCTATGAATGAATCCAAATGCATATATAACCACAACAATACAAGAAAATAAATTAAATTCAACACCTCTTTCCAGATACAAACAGCTTGAACCGATCTGATCATTTGTTGGTGAAAAGGGTTAACGCAGAGCACATTGCTTAGCAATGTCAAAAGCTTTGATAATTTAACAACATATCAATCAAAATTTAAGGCTAAATAATATCAACCAAACCATTACAAACAAAAAGAAAAGCGATTATGCTACAGCCGTACCTTAATATAGAAACAAAGGTTACACAGTCTTAAAACTATTGCCTGGCAATTTCTAAAACATTGAACTAGAGAAGCTCTGTGCGATCTTTATGCATTCAGATTTGATAAAAAGCACAAAGATGGTAAGAGATTAATTACAACTATTGAATACTCAATCTCTGTTACTAAACAATGAATAACTCTGAATGCATAATACCAAAAAAGAATGTATTAGTTCTGCACTTTTTCAGATTAAGACACAAGCAGCATGAGCCATTCTTAGCCCATACCGAAAGTGAACACAATATTTCAAACAATTAAGTTAGAAACATGCAAACCTAATCACACAAACTTAAAAGCCTGCCCCTGACACCTTCTACAGACTGATACCAAGTGCATGAAATTCTGAGGTGAAATAAAACACCGTTGTTTGCTCAGGCAGCCTTCAACCGTTGCGCCTTTTGACAATGGAAAACCACGCATCGAGGCAAACCTTGGCTTCGCACACAAAGCTAAAAAAAGTCACTCAAACGTGAAAAAGCACAACTGCGAGCCATAACATCATTCACTATCAAAAGCATGAGCTTTTCACAGAACAAGTGAACAAGATCGCCCTTTCTGCTGATGATCACAAACGAGAAATTTGTGACAATAAAATAGAAACTTTTGCCCACAGTCATTTCACAATGACAACGGCGGTCCATGATGTGTGAGCTAAAAATAGAAACACCCAAGGACAGACAGAAGGTCCCTGGGGAAGACAAGGGGCCCTGGGGAACAGGGGCCAAAGGCCTGAAAGAGTGCTCGTGATGTCATCAACTGAAGGGGCATTTCAATGATATGCTTGACTGATAAAATGGGCATTTTTGAGCAGTGAATATAATAAACAAACAAAGAAAAGAGCGGGACCCCTCAATCCCCAGTTTCCAACTACTCACATAAAATAAGGGGAGTGCTTGAAGAAGAATATGCCTATTATATGAACAAACTTCGCCAAAATGTTGGTTTGGAAAATGAATATCACGTCGAATTGTGACGTTACGAAGAGCGCACACCAAATGCAAATGGCCACCATATGCCACTGAACTACACCCCTCCATGAAAATTTTCTGTGTACGCCACTGCAGTTAGCTGCGAGAAGAGAATTTATGATATGAATACTAGGGTGTGTTTTTACTAAGAAAAAATATTTCACAGACTAGAGAGTGTCTCGGCAAGAAACAGCATTCACCCTAACAATAAATAGAAACCAGAGAATACAAACAAAAATACTGGACAAAGAAAATGTTAATATGGCCAGCCTGGCTGAGTGTGAAACTTGTTTCCAAGCTAATGTCTTGATTTTCACCTAATTTTCAGGTGCTCTGGTTAACGCCACTGCTTTAACGTTGCTGCTTGAAAGTTTTGCTAGAAAAAGTGATTCAGTCGTGGCGTTTTAGCTAACACTGCCAGATCCTTGCGCTTTTTCTTCTTAGAAGCTTTGCGCTTTTCATAGCTCCTGATGCCCTGATGGCATTACAGGTTTCGGCATCGCGCTAGCTAGACACTGCAATCTCGTTTTCAGCTCTTTCGCTCTACGAATCGACTGATTAAAACCTTTTCTAGCGGACCATGCAATATCATGTGTAAATGGCTTGAATAGCTTCATGTGTTTATGATGTAACTCAACGATAGTGACCATCGGACGAAAAATGAGTTTCCACCACACGTTACCCTTTATGACTGAACAAAGGTGCAGGTCGGTTGCGGCGACCTCGAGAGTGCACCAGACGTTCGGGATTATTAATACCACTGTTGCCACTTCTGGTATTTTAACATGACATCAGATGTGATGTTCTCAGATGAATTTCTCATGTCTGATGTTTTGGCGACAAATCTGATGTTGACTGGGTTGTTGTTTTTTCCACATTTCCTCTCATTTTATGACAAAAATAAGTTAGATTCATGATTTTCAAGTTTCTTTCATCAATCTCTCCCTAATTAGTGGCGTAACTAGAGGTTCAACACAGGGGAAAGCTTAGCTGAAAGAGACCCAATGGTCACTGTAGGGGGCCCACCAACCAAGACTCAGAAAAAAAGTTAAGATAGTGAATCTCTGGATGTCGTGGATGTCTGTACTACATACAAAAACGAAAACACCACGAAAAACGCAAAAAAAACAGCAACCTAAAGAATACTAAATATGAAAATGTCAACTGGTGGGGGCCCAGTTTTTACATTTAGCTTGCCAGGGTGGAGGGTTTCCTTTTGCCCCCTGTCAGTCAAGCCACTGACACTAATGTGTGTTTGGTTATCGTTTCAAATTAAAGAAGATCTCTTCGTTGCGTTGATACTAACATTTTACGTAAATTATAAACGACTTCTCCATTTAATGGCGATATTTCTTTCTGTTTCGGATTCAACGAGGGTACTCGCGCTTTGTCAGGTTTGTTTAGAAGCATTTAGCTTATGTGAAGCCGCAGCACAAAAATTTGATGTTATCTGATGTTGAAGAAGGCAACAATCTGATGTTAACAAGACTGACCCCAGTGGCAACGTTGATTGATACTAAACAGCAGTCAGCAACCAATAGCTTTCAGCACACAAATTGTAACGTTTTCGTGACATTTGTGCAATAGGCTTGATGCACGAGTAGAGAGTCATACCCATGCCAAAGGAACGATTATTAGGAAAAAGTCACCAGCGAAATCAAATATATTTGCATTGAACAGAACCGAAAATACTTATAGGCTATTCAATAGCAATTACTAAAACTGGCAGACAGTCAAACTTGTAGAGAAATCAGTTGCTGTTGGGGCCCCTTGATACTTAACGCAACATAGGAATATAATATAGAGTTGTATTTTTGTATCTCTTCTGAATCACGAAATTTTTCAAAAGAGTATTTTATTTGAAACAAATAAATTTTATCAAGCGGGGCCCCCTTGCAGCAGAGGTCCCGGGACAATTGCCCCCGTTTCCCCCCTTAATCCGGCCCTGCCCAAGGGCGAAACGAGGCTAGATAACGCCCGGGGAAAAGTTTGGCGCCCTCGTGTTTGAACCTGATGGCTTTCGGAAGCCAATGTACTGTATTGTAGGAAGCACTTATGACATTATTGGGACTCATCGGCGCCCGGGAATTGTGCCCCCTTCACCCTCTTGTAACCGCACCTAAACCGTAGTAATTAACTCTGAATTAATTCCACTTTTCCTCTAAGCACCAAATGTTTGATGGGGCATGGGGATAGATTCTGGGCACTGCCTGAGTAAACAACAGAACAAATGTGGTAAGTCAAAAACGGAATTTCTTGAGCAGTTCATTGATCTCTCCGTATCCGTAATAAAACCATGTTCATTCAGCAAACTAAGGAAATAGTGCCAAACAATTTTGTCTATGTATGAAGCTGCACACCAAACAATGACAAATAGGTATGAACAGTGCCGCAGCAGCCCAATTCTTGCCCACCCCAAAATTCTTACAAGGGCCCCCCAAATGGTGATTTCTGAAAAAAACACTGCTTTGTGACATCTTCCAAATCTAGAGAGCACACACATGAAGTTTCGATTGACAACATGGCTAATGAGGATAGTCTGCTATTTGTCATATGAGACCTGTTGAAGGTTTTGATCAGCTTCAGTTTGCTGAAATTCCTTTCAGCGCTGGCAACAGCATCGAGACAGTTTAGCGTAATCCAAAGTGCAATAAATACGTTAGGATAAACTTCATCAAGACGTGTCTTAGCCCTGTTCAGGTAACCTCTGCCCGATTTGGGCAAACGATTCTTCTACTTAAATTAAAATTTAGTCAACCTTCACGTAGAAAGCTGGTTCTTTCAGTAGCTCCATTTGTTTAGACGCTCTTTTGGGCAGTCCTATAGAAATCTGCACAAGTTTTGTAGTTTTCGATGGGGAACAAAAATTTGCCCAAATTGACCCATGGTTACCTGAGGTGTAACAAAATTCCTACACAAAGATCCCTCCTTAGGTAACCTTGACCAATTTGGGCAAAAGGAGTTGGTGCATAGTAGGTTCACTAGTAAGCCACGCCACCAACTTTGACCGAAGCCAGCACGGGAGTAGGTCACACGAGTGCAAGCACTGACGACGCAGATCAATTTGGCGCGAATTTCTCCTGCTCAGCTCGTGTTTTTCATTGAGAAACAGGCAGGAGAATGTGTGACGCCTTCTCCGTCAGAGGAAAGAAATTGGAGTCAGAAAGGGCATGCACCTTGTTGTGTTTGCACTTGTGGTGAAAGGTCAAAGCATTTCATCGAGGATGATGAACCTTGTGCTTCTCTGTTCCGAATTGAAGTTTCTAGAACTTTGGCTTAACCAAAAAGGGCTTGCTCTTGTTGTGCGTGCACTTGCGGTAAAAGGCCAAAGCATTTTATTGAGCACATGAACTTTGAGATCAGACAACGCTGTGGAACCTGTCCACCATCAAAACATAACAAAACGAGGTTCACGTGCCAACTGCCAACGATGGGGAGCACTTGTATGCATTGATCACTTTCAAGTTTTTTCTAACGATTACTCACACCCCTGGAATAATAACCTAGGGTGATTTCTACCCAGACAGAAGTGGTGGCCAGGTAGTCCCTAGGTGAAAATCACCCAACGTTATGGTTAGTGTGAGTTCGGGGTGTAAATCACCCCAAATTATGGTTAGTGTGAGTCCAGTGGCGTAGCCAGCCCAAAAATTTAGAGGGGGACAAAAAATTTGGGGGTGCCAAAGTGTTTGATTTTAGGCGAATAACACTATTTTGCTTAGAAAAACGCTTCTCAAAGCACAAATTGACTATATTTTCTAAAAATTTGGGGGTGGGCATGGCCCCTTTCGCCCACCCCATGGCTACGCCTATGTGTGAGTCCGGGTGAAAATCACCTGACGTTATGCTTAGAGTGAGTTTTTGTTTCCCTGTTGATGCCTTGACATTGCAAATATTGACAAAACTCCACTCATTTATAGTTTTCATATTTCAATTTGGGGGGCTTAGCCCACCAATTCCCCTGTGGCAACGGGATTGGCCGTATGTGAGACATGAAAGTCAACAGCAGTGCCGCGATCAATCTGATTGCCCAGCAATTGTCGCAGAGTATTTGCCCATTTTGGGCAAGTTTACCTTATGTGCCTGCTTTTCGTAAAAACTTTGCCCATTTTGGGCAAGGTTGATTAATGTGGCTGAAAATTGCAATGAAACTAGAAAAATTTCATGTCTCAACCTAATTTACTTTTATTGCAGATAGAACCACAAGCTTGAAATGAGGTTCTGTTTAAACCTTGAAACCAACCACCAATAACGTCTGCGGGCCAAATTTTTGGATTTTTCTTTACTTTTTCGTTCATTTGCTAAGAGCACTTCCCTCATTTTTGTTTGGAAAATTGCTTTTGTTCATCATCATATAAAAACTTCTCCAAAATCAACACGTTGCTTTTTTCTGATCGGATTAGCTTGAGAAGACTTGCGAACTTGTAAAAAAACCTGCGTGCATGTCTAAACCTGTTAGTTAGTCCAGTACATGCGAATAAACAAAATCTGCCCATTTTGGGCAAGGACAACAAAAGTGTTTTGTGTTTAGAAGTTACCTGAGCAGGGTTAAGAATAGAGCTTAACAAAAGGAATTGGGTCTTAATCATTGTCATTTAATTAACGACGATTATTTAGACATGTTGTAATAAAATGCAAATATTAACAAAATTTTGCAGGAAATCAGAATCAATGCTATCGTTCAGTTATGAAAACGCTGTGACGAATGGAATAAACTGAGGCCGATCAAAGCAATGCGCCGCGATGAGCGTTTTCTTTCATTAGCGCTTAAGTAAATTCCGCTTGAAAAGCAAGCACATCGTGCTTTAAGTGGCCGAAATACGCATGCATAAACCTTTCTGACTTGTTAATCTCCTGGTGCATAGCACATGTTTATATTAATAACATTATGTATATCAAATAGGCTATAAATGTTGAAAAATATAGATCAAGGGGCCTACGTGGACATGGGCGTCGGAAGGATTTTTCAGGGGGGGCACTAGGGGATTTTTCCAAAATTTTTCTAGGGGTGGCAAAAGTGGCAAAATTTGCTTTTTCCCACTCGAAACTAAGAAAACAATATTTTTTGCTAAAATTTTTAAAATCCAGGGGGTCCAAGGTCCCCTTGCTCCTCTTCTCAAATGTTTATTACCTCACAAATGTACTAAAAATGATCAGGCGATGTTATTCTAGATAACAGCAGCAGGTACTGCTCTGTCTATAAACGACAGAAAAAAACAGAAGACGGATTGAGAAAAACTACATTGATTTCTAGTGTTTCACATTTAAATTTAGTGGTTAAAGCCTTGCTTGAGGAGCTAACTCAAAAAGTCTCCCCGTGGCCATGGGACTGAATTTTGGGCCCCCTGTGTCGCTAGGCGGTAAACTTGCAGATATTTGTCTGATACAGATAATCACATATTCCGGTTAAACACATACAAAAAATCTTGGCAAATTGGTCATGCAATTAACTGGATTTGTCCGTACTGACACCCGAAATCAGCGGAAAACACTCCGGGAAATTTTTGAAAAACGCTAAAAACAAAAACCTACTAAAAATCAAAAGAATACTAATTACCGAAATACAAGCTAACAGGGGGGCGCATTTTTTACATTTTTCCTGCCAGGGGGCGGCGCGCACCCCTGCCCCCCGTCAGTTACGCCACTGTCGGTCGACATATACTTCACACGTGTAAAATGCCTACAGTGAAACTCGCTTAATAGAGCACCGGCTAAAAGAATCCAAACCGTTATTTGAGTAAGTTTTGAATATTCCGGAAAAGGGAGAAAACTTCCTTTCTCTTTTAACACGAAAGAAGTATATACAGTAGAATTTCTCTAATTCGTCATCGTATAATTCGCTCAATTCGTTAGTCGGTTCCGGCAGAATTCCTATCTTTTGTGTACATTTCTATTCGTCAATTGCTCAATTCGTCACTTCTACCCCTGAGAAGTGCATTGTTCGGCTAATGCATCATTTGCAGTTTCGCTTTTGATGTCTAAGCAGCTAGTTTAACACATGTGGGAATTAAAACAATTTAAGGATCTTTATCTGAGAATTGTTGCACCTCGCAATTTGTTTGTCGAATCTATACACGAGGTGCGAAGCGCGACCTTACTCCCCATTGAGAACCCGGAAAGTCTTTAAAGTTCATTAAAGATTTGAAAGGTGTTAGATTAAATGGAGGAGTCTAGATAGCGTAGAGGAAAAGTTTAACTTAGTAAACAAACATAACGTCATAAACTTGTATGTTACTGCAAATGAAAGCACTATGTATACGAGTTACTGTGATAGGAATACGAGCTGCTATGATAGAGTTTTCACCTGTTTGCATAAATCGTCACTTTTTTCTAATCTCCTTGAGGTGACGAACTAGACAGATTCTACTGTATTGTGAAGTGATTGTAGAATGTAGATTTCGTAATATCTTTAAGATCTACTTTCTAATTTTTCAAAACAGACAAGTACTGTAGTCTCCTCTAAAACTTCCACGAAAGTTATCCCACCTTTGCTGCAGTGCCGTAGCAGCCCAACTCCTGGCCCCCAAAATGCCCACAGGGGCCCCCAAATGGAAAAACTGTTTTCGACGTTATGTTACATCTCAAGGCCGAATGGCCTTCAAAAAATATCCTAATTGCAGACACAAGTTTAGCAAAACCAGGCCTCTAGCCAGGTTTAAACGTCTGGGGGGCAAAATACATTTTCAGGGGGGAAATATTTTTGTTTTTATCATATGTTTAAAACAATTTTTTCTGAGCATAACAAAATTTGGGGGTTACTTCCCTCGATTGCCCCCCGTGGCTACGGGCTTGGACACAACCATCGCCAAAAAGTGTTCCATTGGGGGACTGCATATTTGTGCAGGGGCTAGACATTCTGAAAATTTATATTTAATTCTCAACATGAACAGCATTTGCAGATTGTGCAAATCAATTAGAAATAGTTTCTTTCAAATACCCATAATAGGCTCGTAGTTTCGAACTAAAATTTTTTGAACGAGCTTAACAAAATGAATTGGGTTGTAAATCATTTTCATTTAATTGACGGCGATTATTTGGAGATGTCGTAATGAAATGCAAATGTAAAAAATTTTTGCAAGAAATCAGAATCAATCCTATGGTTCAGTTATGGAAACATTACTGAAGGAGCAAACATGAGGCCGGTCAAAGCATATGCGCTGCGATGAACGTTTTATTTTTAATTAGCACAGATTGATAAACTTTACCATGAGTTTAAGTGAAATATGCTTATAAAGCGCGCGCATTGTTTTTTTACTGGCCGAAATACGCATGCTTTAGCCCTGCTGATGTCTGGACTTGTTAATCTCCTGGTGCATGTCACATGTTTAGATTAATAACATTTTGTATTTCAAATCGCCTATGAATGTTAACAAATATAGACTAAGGCCTACGTGGACACAACAGTTAACATCCATAATTCACTAACTGCACTACTCTCTTTTGGAAAAACTTAGCAATGATTGCTAAATAGACTCTTCTAACTGCACAATTAACTCCACCTGGTTGTCTGAAGAGTAGGCTGCGCAAATGTGTAACTTTGGTTGTAAGCACCAAAGGTATCTTGCTGCTGTGCAGTACAAAATAAGAGAAGAATACCTGGGCTATACATAGCACATTTTTTTACAATCACCATACAAAACACGTTGATCAAGTGGAAGTCTAACTTATGGACGCATACAGCTCGGCATGTAGGCAGGGCCGGATAAATGAACGCGAGTCCCATCAGGGCACCAGACCGCGAGGCCCCCGAAACGCTTAGCGCAAGTGCACAGTTCACTAATGTCTGATCCTTGCAGAGGCAGGTTGCGAAATTGCTGCAGAGGCAGGTTGCGAAATTGCTAGCGGATTGTTGTACTCTTGGTCTTTATTGCGTGACATTAACACGTCAATAAATCTTCAAATGTTCACTTCAGGTTGCGATAGTAGGCGTTTTTCCGCATGTGAGCAGGGCTCCCACTGATGGCTTTTTCCACCCAGATCTGTTTTTTTGGTCGACCTGGAGTGTCTAGATTTAATTATGAAAAGTCGCGCTAAATCTGTGTTTTTTGAAGTGATAAATTCATCAGCAACTTAAGTGTGTTCAATAATATAAAGATAACTTTACATCACAGTGTTTACATGCGCACATCAGGTGAGAAAGTATGCATATCGGATGAAGCAGAACGTGTTGAATCGGTTTCATATTTTCATATAAGACCATTGTTAGGGTTATATACAGTGGTGCGTTTAAGGGAAGGCAAGGGGCCCCCTCAAGGTATTTCGCGCGTAAATATTCCTCATTTTTGGTGTAAAATTCGTTATCCGCTTGTATAATATTTCCGAACCACATCATAATTCAGTACTCTGCTTTCAAAGGGGGCCCCAACAACAACTGTAATGTGCAGGTACTCTGCTTTGCAAGGGCGCCCAACAGCAACTGCATTGTGTAAGCACTTTGCTCTCAAGGGGTCCACAATAGCAACTGTAATCTGTAACTCCTACGCTTTCAAGGAGGCCCCCAATAGCAACTGTAATGTGTAAAGCACCTTACTTTTAAAGGAGCCCAACAACGACTCTAATGTAGGCCTAAGTAGGTTTTGCAGGCAAGTTTGCCTGTAACAACTCATTGCTGAACAGAAAACAAACTTGCTGAAATATCCTCAATTCTGAGACAGTCAGAACTAATCCAAAAGGATTACAGCCAATCAAAATTGATTATTAAGTCAACTGACTCGACTGAAAACGGCTAGCCTAGAACGACTACCTCAAGTCACCATAAAAACAACGTCATTGAAACGTCAGCAAGGTCACAAGACACAAGCGGAAATCACATGATGCTATTCACGACCAGGTGAAACCCCGAGCACCGAGATTTACCTGAAGGTTCTGGAAACATTTAAACCAGCCAATCACCAGACAATTACGCAAGCAATAGCCAATTGGAACACCTGAAGATAATGGGAATTTCCAAGTCACATGACGATTTATGGGTATAAATAACGTCTCATTTGGACTGAAATTGAGACACTTCTCCTTCCGCCTTTAGGCACAATCCAAGGTTAAGTTATAGACCCAAGTCTGAGAACTCTGGCTATAATCAGGAATAAGAACTGGTTTGACCAAATGAATCTCTGTCAGACCAGGTGGTAACCCGCGGCTGGTACCAGGTGCCATGCCAGTTTAAAATCTCAGAGAAATGGCTTGTTCGAACGAAGTTCTGCCAGTTTAAACTGTACCAGCGTAGCTCTGTTGTTTAGGCTTGTACCGCATTCGTGAGTGGATTCCATTTCTGAGTTACTGAGTTGCTGTCGGATCAGTCCTTTTGACTGAATTTACTTTCGACTAATTACAGCAGCAGCCAGTTATAGTGACTCTAATTTATATAGTAAATTGCTTGAATGGGGGAACCGATCTGAATAGATTGTTGATCCCTTATCGCAAATTACTAAGATACAGAATTAAAATATGAGGGTTACTCGAGCGTTGTGACATGTCGAGAAGTGTTTGAATAATCGTATATTGGTGAGTACCAGTTTATGTCATTTAAATATACAGGGTATCCCAAAATAAATAAAACCCATTAATTTGATTACCATTTATTACTAAAACAAAATACGCTGAAAATGTTAACATTTTCTCTGAGCTGGCATAATAACAATAGAATACTGAAAGTTTGGCGCCTTTAGCTAGATTTTAAGGTTTATTAAAACACATGCTCCAAATGACCACCATTCCGTCTCAGACATTCTTGAAGCCGTCGAGCAAAGTTATCAATCGCTCTGGCACATTCTTCTCTTTTTATTGCACAAATGTTCTGCTTAAATGGCCAATTTCAATTCAGCAATAGTTTTGGGGTTATTCTGATAAACTCTGTCTTTTAACAATCCCCACAGGCAGAAGTCTGGGGGACTCAAGTCAGGCGAACGTGGCGACCATTCTGGATCACGCCGCCTGCTAATCAAACGATCAGAGAGCTCCGGCCAACAGAAA
>Ga0210059_1012414_pt1 | contig 12869 bp, 10 predicted proteins | sample Ectturendosymbi2_FD_188042 | JGI IMG/M metagenome (GOLD analysis project Ga0210059, IMG submission 188042) | Ecteinascidia turbinata endosymbiont from Florida, USA - Sample 2 (SPAdes) (version 2) | ecosystem: Host-associated > Tunicates > Ascidians > Unclassified | place: Key West, Florida...
TTTTGAAAATGAACAAAGCAAGATAAATTTCATCCCTTCATAAATATCTTGGGACCAAATCTTGGAACCAATGACCTTTGAAGAAAGTCGACCAAGATGCATTTTCATTCTGGGTAAATGATATGTTCGCAAGAGAAAACCCTGTTTGACATTTGTGGACTGACGCAAGTACCAGAAAAATAGTAATCAAAGTTTTTAGATGATTAACTATCAAATGTGTAGATACAAGAAATTGGAAAGTGACAATTTAAATAAGTTTGTAATTTTAAAAACTTTGTGCTTAGAATAAAGCATAGTTGTTTTCATTTTGTCATATTTAAGGGTTTTTACAGCTTTTTTTTGCAAATTTAATTAGAGTAAAGTATTGGTTTCTAGGTTCTTCTCCAGGTAGGTTCTAATTGAGTTAAACAGAAATGTAAAAGGACTTTTGTTCTACTAAAACTGTGTGGCTACTCAGTTCTAATCCATTATTAGCAATGGCTTTTTGTTTTTCTTTTGCTAAATTAGCTTTCACCAATTTGCGCTTGTCATCAAGTTTCTTTTTTATGGTTCTGGTTGACCTTGATGGCAGAATAGTATCAACAGTGACATTGTCACATTTGGAACTGTTGCGATTGGAAAAGAGCAAACAAATGCGCAAAGCTTCGCACTGTGGCAGCATGCAACAATAGAGGCCATGCGTCGCAATCTCTCCTCTTATTATTGCTTGTTCGCGCCACGTATATAGATCTGTTGTTCTTTGCACACACCCCGTTCGTGGTGAATCACACATTCAACGCAACACTACTGGAAAGGTTGCAACAGCACCAATTTTAATGCAAGTACTAATAAGTGATTACAAGCCTTTTCCTTTGATTGCATGCAGTGGTCTAATGTCATGCACAATGAAATCAAATGCTGTCCTAGGTCCAGCAACACACATATTTTCTTTTAGTTAATAGTTAAGCAGGAATCTTACATTTTAGGCTAAAAAATGAACCAAGCTTATGTTGCTGCAAAGAGCTTGATGATCTGATGATGATTGGTTATGCTGTCGTGGATTTAGCCTTGCATCTTTTGCTATGCTGCTTTACTGTAAATGAGTTATTCCACTTCTTTGTTCTTGCCAAATCATGTTTTTTATCAGTGATTGAATTGCATGACACACATTTCACATGTCCTGTAGAATATGGACTTTCACTGTCTTTGGAATGTACAATATGAATTGATCCCATATACTGCACTTACTTATACTACAGCATGAGCATGTTTATTTTTTTTAAATAACTTTCTTTGTCACTTTAATTACAAGTGCTTGTATCATTCAAGAGTCCATACTAATTACTGTTGGCTAACCCAATCTCAACCAGCAACTGACTGAATACACATATACACATTAGACAGCTTTTGGAATGTTGGTTTCTTGCTTGACGCGAAAAGTACAACAACTTTACTTACATGCCTGACAATGCAAGCAACAGCCATAGCTAACGGCCGCTGAAGTACGTGCAACTCACGTCACCTCACGACTGCGGTGTGAAAGTCAACCATGCGTGATAAATTAAAGAACAATATAAACCACATCATCCAGCATCAGAAGTCTCAAGCTATCAATAAAATTTTCGCAGGAAAAAAACAAAACGCAAAAAAATTAAAAAGTGTTCAAAACGTTTTGGATAATCTGGATCCGGCTTGAGCAAAAATGAAATCCAATCCGGCTCCAAAAAAATCTCATAATTCTTCCGGATCGGACTCCAACAATCCGGATCCGGAACAACACTGCTTCACTCTACTACTATTGGGTTGCACTATCATTATATAGGTATAAGTGAATTACAATCTTTCGTTTGTGGTGACTACTTTCATTGAGAAATAATGTAGTAGTATCTGCCTCCCAGTTGTCTGGACCCTTTAAACCCCAGCTGCCTGTGAACAGAAGAAATGTAAAGGTGTAGTACAAATTAATATTTCATTCGATGACTATAAAAATTGCTTTTTCAATAACAAAGAACAGCTAAGACCTATGAATATCATTCGGAGTCATAAGCATGAAGTCTTCACAGAAACTGTCAACAAAATAGCCCTTTCTGCTGATGATGACAAACAAAAAATTTGCGACCATAAAATAGAAACTTTTGCCCACGGCTTTGGGAGGCACGAACTGTGATTGAAAACAGGGAGTTTTGCACTGAAACGAACAATCGAATAAATACCCCAGTAGATAGCTAAAGACAGTTGGTGCGTGAACTGTCGGCGCACCAACTATCAACAAAGTTGCCCTTTCTGCTGATGACGACAAACGAATTATCCTTCCAGATCGAATAAATACCCTAGCTCACGGATGAGGACAAGCATTATAATAAAATGGGCATTTTTTCAGCGGTAAATAACAATTTTGGAAATGGCGCACCAACTGTCTTTAGCTATCTACTTGTGTGTGATATTTACTGCAGTGGTAAGAGAGTCGTAACGTGGTCGTCACGTTGTGCTTTAACGTCTTTATACCGCCACGGCGCCACGCATATGTGTAGTGTGTTTGTTTTTTGGGGGCACAGATAAGAAAAAACAGACGTGAAACTTATACAAAACGTAGGCCATGTGCTTTGTCAAACATTTAACTGGGATATTTTCGGTTGGTTTGTAGAAATTAATAATCCTGTTCCCGCCAACCAAGTACGATTTCAACAATTCCGTGTTACTGAACGCTTTTGCGTCGAAGGCAGCAACAAGCGCAGTGACCGCTGGGCACTCAAGTAATGACTTAGAATTTTTTATTGACCGTACATTTAGAGCAGTGATCTTCAACCTTTTTTTTTCAATCGCCCCCCTACAGGAACTTTTCTTCAAAATCGCCCCCCCCCTACCTTCGACTTTAGTGTTGGCAAAAACATTATTTTAATTTGAAATTATTTCAATTCTAATGAAATAAAGGGGCAGTTTAGTTAGCACAACAACGAACAAACAAAACGAAGGCAATTGCATTTGTAGAGACAATATTATTCATTTGCAAAAACAGTTGGTTCCAACCAGGGCTGTGGAGCCGGAGCCAAATAATTTTGAATGGTTGAAATTTGAGTTCCCATTCAACAGACATATTTTGTGTAGCAAGCCAATAGTACAAAATGCAATTGTTTTTTATTTTTAATGGACCAAGTCGTTCTGGAGCCCGAGCGGAAACTTTTGGATGCTTGCAGCTGGAACCGGAGCCCGAACTTTGAGTTTCGGCTCCACAGTACTGGTTCCAACTACTGCGAACCTTGCCCCTGGCTGATATCTGCAAGCTTTGTAAAGCAGGTTGCAAATTGGTCAGCTTAAGTCTTATGGCGTTTCCATCGGTCTTATTCATCTCAAGACGATTGCGGTATTTATTACGCATGTGCAGTACTTGGTTAAAACTTGCTCAGCAACATATTTCGTGGAAACGTCCGTAGTAATATTAGCTTAACTTTCCCCAAAACTTCCGGAAAACGCTCGCTGCACTTGATCCACACGTCTGACCATCCGTGATAATAAAATATAGCACATGCTTCATTATCGCTTTGGTAGTCGATGAAAAGCTCCTGGATATGGCATTCGGTTATGTTAGTTAACTGGCAAAACACTTCACCCAGGCACTTTCTACGCAATCCAACTTTTGGCGTCATTTCCGCAACAGAAAGACTTTTTAGCAAACCTCAAACTACAGGTAGCGGAAACGATTTTTTGGAATGTTTAGTTTAGCCAAGATGGGGGTGGTTGGACTTACTCGCTAGTTTAAGCAGGGATGTAGTGCTAACAAAAGATGTGTGGAAACCCATCCAAAAATAGCCATTTTGAAACAGCTTAAACGCATTTTAAAGCAAAACGTGAAAAAGGTGTGGGAATGCCGATCCCACGCGTTCCCACCCCAGCGCACCCCTGAGTATAAGTTATCCCTTTCCTAGCCTACTGTACTGACATACTGTGTCATTTGTCAGAAGAACACAGTACAGCTATATCTACACGCACAGAAAAACACTCGAACTGACTGAAAAATATGATAAGAACGTTTTACAATTTACGGCTAGCTGTAATTAATTTTCCTAGCCATTAATTGCCACGTAAATCGTCTCATAGCAGTCTTTTTTCACGTATTTTTTAATAGAAGACACTTGGTTCCACTGTTTCACTAAAGTAACGAACCAAAGTTTATAAAACACATGATACCGCTCTGTGACTGTTATGCTTACGAAACAATGTTTTGGCAATGCTCTACAGAAAACTATATGAAGTCTTGTTTCAAGGTAACTTTGCTGATTATAACACATACAGTTGTGGGGATTTGTGGCAGTTCACGCCGAAAACTAATTACTTAATTGCAACTTTTGACTAGTATTCTTAATCACAGCGAAATTCGATGCGATGATATAGTAGTAGCAATGTTATGATGTTGGACCATTTTTCGTATCTTCGAAGAAACTGACGTTTTTCGTCTTATGGAGTTCGGTCGATTGGGTATTTTCCGATAGCTCTATCAGTGTCGGTTGCTTTCAACCAACATATATATTATAAAACGAATCAGTGCATACTACGGTATACGAAAAAAGTCCAAAATTGCGCGCGTGTTGACATGCCTAGAGACTTGCAAATGTTATTGATGTCGCTTTTTTGACGCTGCTCATGCAACGACTGGGTCAGCTATGTCTAACCCGGGGCCCGCATGCAGCCTAGTCGAAGGTTTGGTGCGGCCCATCAGGTCTTCGTGGTAGTAAAATTATCCGACATACTGACAACCTGTCCTTATTTCGATAATATCTTGAATTTGACGTTTTTGATGCAGGTGGTCTTCATTGCCACTTTATCCCGTCTGTTACCATTGTAGTTAGGATTCGAACCCTTTCAGTGCATTAGCTCAAACTAAATTTAGTTTGCTAAGATCAAAGTAAGTCATTCAATGTGCGGCCCTCATTAATATGTCATTCCATGTGCAGCCCTGGTTAAGACAATGACATAGGTTTTGGCTCAGCTAGCCATTTGGGTTGGACATAACTGGACTAGCTCAACAAAACAACAAAACACTTATTGCAACAGTTTCCCCACTATTTTAGCTTATTTCGGCATTTAACAATATACCTGAAAATTCGTCTGAACCGCCGTGCTTGGCTCCCAGCCAATATCACTCTCCATGGCCTTGGATATATTGTAGTTAGTGCATTAATGCGCAACACAGGACAATGCTAGCTTGATTGTTACATCATCAGCCCTATATCTTGTGTTTCATAACCTTTTTTTCGAAACATGGAGTCGCAAATGCATCACATGAATTGGTTCCAAAGTGGAAAAATAGTTTTCATTTTTTAAAACATTTCAGAATTTTAGTATATTCTAATCTACAGAAATCGCCCCCTTGGAAACTGAAATCGCCCCCCAAATCTGGAAAATCACACAATCTTCCCCTAACGCATAAAATCGCCCACTGGGGGGCGATTTCGCCCACGTTGAATATCCCTGATTTAGAGGCTCAATACCGTCACTTTCGGCTTTACACAAATTGATTAACGCTTTTCTATTTTTCCCGGTAGCAGTAGGAGAGGGGGCCTCTCAAGTGGATTAGCCTAGAGCCTCGCATCACTTAAATCCGGCCCTGGAAAGTACGCATGAATTTTTTCTGTAATCAAGCCCAAAATTGTTAGTGTAAGCCAGCTTCTAGTATAAAAATTAATCTATTTGTAAATTTTAGCGTGACAGCTGTTTCTCATTAGGGCTACTATACAAGCAAGCTATACAATTTTGATGACAGCCCGAGAAATTCAGGGGACAGGTATCGGTCTTCGTACCCCCCGTTAAAATTTCTCTCGGAGGCCCTGTAATGTCCAGGAAAGATTTTTGCTTCTCTATCAAAGAGTAGCCTCACTAACCTGTTATTGTCTGCGCGTCAGGAAAGAAGGAAAGACAGTCACGACAACTAACGTCTAAAAACTTAATCGAGCCTACTCCCAACCAAAGTGTTAAATGATTAGGCCTGTTCGTTACGTGTTTCGGTAGTGTGTGCAAAGTATGCAATCCTAAAGCAAGAACAAGGTTGAGCTTTTTGGAAGGTATACTATTTTTCATAGAAGTGCATTGCTACTGTTTATAAAGTAAATTTCAGTAGATATATAAAAATATACCTTCTGTACTTTCAATTCTATTCCCAAAGATCAGTAAATGTGAAGAGAGTACCTTTGCACAACGGGTCAAATAATTTTTGGTGATGACCTAGAGTCGCCATACAGTAAAGTTCAGAAGATGTATCCTGCTTGTCCATTGTCTAACCTTACTTATAACCAGAGATGTGGCGCTAACAAAAAGGTGTGGGAACACACGCAAAAAAGAAAAAAACTAACAATTTTAAAACAACTTCAAACTCATTTTAAAGCAAAACATGAAAAAGGTGTGGGAACGCCGTTCCCACGCGTTCCCGCCCCACTATACACCTGCTTATAACTGCGAAATGAATCAACGTTCGCCGTTGTGTGAACGTCACTATGCCCAACCCGCGAGCCGTATGCAGCCCAATTTAGGTTTCAGTTGCGGTGAAAGTATCTTACATACTGACAACCAGTCCTTATTTTGATAATCTTAAATTTGACATATTTGATGCAGGTAGTCCTCAGTGCCATTTTATCACGTCTGTTACCATTGCAGTTAGGACTCGAAAGCTTTCAGTACAATAGGTTAAGCTAAATTTAGTTTGCTAAGATCAAAGTAAACCATTCATAGTGCGTCCCGCATTAATATGTCCTTCAATATGCGGCCCTGGTTAAGACAGTGACATAATTTTTGGCTCAGTAAGTCATTTGGGTTGGACACAGCTGCTCTACACTATGAAAATCGTACAGCTGAGTTGTCATGGCTTTTGCTTGTCTGGCCCGAATTATTGCAAGCAACACTGTTTTGCTATTACATTTGTCCATATAAAGTATTTGTAAAAATTTTAAAGCCGCCTGTTTCGTTAGTAGACAATATATGAGAGCTTGATGGACAAACGTTGAAGTGAAATAGTATAGAAAAAGTTTTCGTATCGAGCAAGTTCAACTGTAACAGCCAACAATTCTCTGCAAAATGCAAGAAAGTGCTTGGGAAAACTGAGTGAACACAGAGTGTTAATTGGTATATTATAAAACCTGATGCCATGTAGGCAAAAGTCAGAAGAGGTATGGAAACATTATGTGTTTCATGGCAGGAGTGTACCAGCCATCCACTGACAACCACTCTACAAGGAGAATCGTGAATGTTTGATGATATTGAGCGTAGTTTCAACGTGCACATTATAGCTGCAAAAAATATTTGCCAAGATTTATTGCATTTTGTTACTCTGTTGTTCCGTCTTGTGGGGAGGATGATAGGTGCCTTCAAGTGGCCCTCCCTGTACGACATTGCTACAAATGTCAGCCAAACCTGTAACTACGAGAGCAACTGCTGCTACCCGTGCTGGATGTGTTCAACGTGGGCTGGGTAGGGAAACGCTTGGCCCAAGGCGAGGAGATGCGAACATGACCCACGACCCAGCATACACCAGCTGAACACGGAGGGGCTCACTCACCGCGAACAAGATCAGCGTTACTGAGCAGCTATCCTATAAGAACAAGTTGCGTCTTGTGAATAAAAGTTTTTAGATTGAGCAGGAATCAAATTTATCTAAACACTCATCCAACGGTTCTTGAACGCTTTTTAGGGAACGGTTGTGGATTGACGCTCAAACTTTGATAAGTGTGATTGACATCATAGTCATTTATGTCCTTGTGCGCTTGTTGCAAGTGAAATATAGTGGTTTCCAAAAAAACGCAGATAATCTGTTGTGTTTTAAACTTTTTTCATAGTACATTATATACCATGGGTGGCAAAACTGCGGCTGATGAACCGTATAGGTCTCTTCGGGATGGGCTTTTCTGGTCGGGTCGGGTTCGGGCTTAAAGTTTGTCAAAATGTTTCGGGACAATTCATAGGCAGGGGGCCCAGGGGGCCATGGCCTACCCAAATTTTAGTATACCTCGTCATTTTGTGCTTTGAGAAGCACCGTCCCAAACCAAAATACTGTTGTTCGCCTAATGTCAAACATTTTGACCCCAAAAAAACAATTTTGGGTAGGCTACGCCACTGGGTCCATTTCGGGCTTGCATAAAAAATGTTTTCGCAACGACAGACACTTTTGTTGCCAGTTACTATTGAAGCAGTAGAGTTAAATCTTCAATGAAAACTTATTAATTGCGAAATATTTACTCATATGTTTACTTTGCTGCGCCACCAATACTTTGGAGTTGGACATATCTTCACGCACTCGGTAAATATGGCTTTCGGGCCTAAATCGGGCTTCAGCGATAAATGCCTGGCTCGGGCTGGGTTCAGGTTTCAATATGAGGCCCGTTTACAACTCTGAGCCAGAATATTTATAGGTTATTTTCACAGCGATTCAAGCCTTCAACAGGTCAACTTACAGGTTACAACGTGAAGATTTGAATATGAATGAAAGCAGGCGTCAGTCACTAGATTAGTCAAAAGACAGATCACGAGATAGACACGCGACTGTCACGCTTAGTATCACACGTTGTTATCTCACCAGCCGATAGAGCTAGGTAGTTGTTCAAACCCTCTAAAAAAGTAGAACGTCTCCTAGCTTCGATTAAAAAAATCCAGGCATTTTTGGGTTTTAACTCGTTTGGGGGTGATGTAATGAGTGGGTGGGGGTAAAGGGATTTTTGATGACGTCATCATAGCCTGAGAATAAATTCAAGGGCAGTTTCTTTTTTCTCCTTTAAAAAACTAGGCGAAAATCCGGATGTTTGGAGTTCTTGAATGGTCTTCTTGCGTTTGTGGTTGGAAAGTTATGGTCAAAAAATATGATTAATTAATTAATCCCTACATGATCAGTTAATGAAATGTATTATTATTGATCAGAAATATAAGTCAATAAACAGCACACCATATAAGGTTACATTTAGGCAATTTTTCGGGCAAGATCTTTTATTTGACTCTTTTCAGTTATCAGAAAGATTTTTTTCACTGTGATTTGACTTCTGTTGGAGAACAGCTTGACGTACTTGGGATTAAAGCCGCACAAATGGATGTAGACGTCACGGATAAAGCTTGTTTTCTTCTACCGGATAAAGTGTTCGGTGTTACAATCAAGTAACCATTTTTTTATCTTTTTTCAGAGGCAGGTTCAGGTCCAAGCCAACACTGTGCAACTTCATGCATTACGTTCAACATTATCGGCGTTGTCGCCGTGACAACTATCTCTTACCACATTAGATAGCTGGACAATCCAAGTCTCGCATCAGTCCAACTGAGTGATATAACTACGTGCATGGTTCGCTGCTTCGGAATCTGGAAAAGGATTTTTTGACTTGACACATGTTGGCAACCGCGTCGAAACAAGTAAACGAAAACAAAGGGAATTGTGGTCGAAGCTGAAGTGTGATCAGTCAGCAGTTGTAGTTGATCATTTTTAATGAAGCAGCAGCAAAATCACTAGTAAATTCATGTTAGGATATCCTGTGTGTTTTGCATCACGAGTGTATACATTTCATTCTCTTGTTCAAATGAATGAAATTAAATATGGCCCGACAGCAAGCCTAGCAACAACAGGAAGTGAGAGTGTTGGATTTCAATCTCAAACAACCATCAAGTCATTGTGCAGTTCTTCCGATAAATGCTTGAAGAGTACATGAACAACGTTGAAGCATTAATGCCAAATTTAGCATATAAATGGCATAAACATAAAAAAATCAATGGAGCAGACATATCCAGTTGCAGGATGAGATAGCTCTGAAATAAGCAAAGCTTGATTTTAAGTTGACCTTTTTGGTTCAAATATGGCGCTTTACGGTTTAAAAGGAAACGAAACTGAAAAATTATGTACGTTTTTAATATTACAAAAAAAATGCTTGCAGTTGTTTTTCTCAAAGGCGTTTGTTCTTTTACAAACGTTTTTGATGTTCTTTGCATTGCTGAATCGTTCTATGAAGACAGATTCTAATATTGATCTACTAGTCAACTACCAACATTTATTACTTTTTGACAAGTGTTTGAAAACAACAGTTGGAAATAAAATAAGCGCATTTAGAACAAACAAACACAGAACACGGTGAGAAAAACTTACAGATCAAGCGAGTATGAATATTTGTACATCGAAGTGGATCTAATTTGATAAAGGGATTTTGGTGTGGTCAAAAAAATGTTAAACAAAGTATGAAAAATAAAAAACGATTGATAAGGTGCAAATAAAAAGAAACAAAAAACTATGGAGTTGAAATTTTATGCCTAAACATGGGTTGTGCACAGGAAAGAAATAACAAACATGAAAAATAAAGATACATAGAGGAAAACAAATTACAAATGGATATACGCAGGCCTATAAATCAAACGTGAACACGAAGAATTTTAAGTCAAAGTGGTCAGTTGGAGATTGAATTGTGTTCCTGCTCTAACAAGAGCAGTTATTTCATGTTTTTTTTGTTTTCTACACTATGACTTGCCGTCTTGTTTGTAGCGACGCCTGCACCAAGCAAGATCAGGGTCGGATTCAGTGGAGGGCTATTGGGGCGATCGCCCCCCTTAAAACTTACGAAAGTAACTTTGTTCACCATTATTTTGTACAATTCGGAAAACAACATTTGCAATATAAGGCAATTTTTTCGTCCAATGTTTTGTCACAGCAGCGTTGTGAAGTATACTTCATCCCTCTTAAAGTGGTGAACCCGTAATGAGACTTGAATATTACTAAAATCGCTCCCCTAACCTTGCTGGCTGGATCCGCCCCTGAGAAAGATACGCTCTATATTTGACAGTTGCTCATAGAGATGAAAAAACGTGGATCAAGCGCGATTTAATAATTCTGTTCCTGATATAGTTCGGAACCCTTCTGACGTGCGCAAGGTTTGTAGGAAACACTTCATTGCAAGGACTATATCACTTTCATAGTAGCGAAAAACGCCACCACTTACGTTAAATTAGATTTAGAATATTATGCGAAACATGACGAAGTGTTGTTCTGCGAACATGAGCATGGACGTCGTAAGGGGGGCAGGGGTCTTGCTTCCACTGGATTTTGAAATTTGGTACTTTCCTATTAGTTTATTAGTATATTTTTCTTTTAGTGTCGAGTTGGTAAAAATAATTTTCCCCACTATTGCCCCCCTTGAAAAATCCTTTTGGGCACCCCCTGGTAAAATCCACTATTGCCCGGTGTACAGACAATTCATCACGCGTCATTTCATCACGCGACAATTAATCACTGACATTTAATCACTAGATAGTTAATCAGGCAGACAATTAACACTCAGACATTTAAACCCTTAGACTCTTTACTGGACAGATCAACACGCACATTTGTGCACAATACACATTTTTTTCAATTGTACACAATACATTTCGAACTCGCTCGTGGCATAAATCCTGTCGCCATTTACTACCTTGTACAGAACAAGATTCAAGTTGTGTATGATCGCATGTTGAATAAAGCAATAAGAACGATTATTTTGGCTTCTCCTGAGAGAATTCTACTAACTTTTGAGGGTGTAGCGATAAATGCTTTTAGATCAGCATTTCCTAGTGCAACAGTTACGGGTTGCTATTTTCATTTGACACAAAGTATTATGCGAAAAGTTAACAAAATTGGTTTGAAAGAAAACCACGAAAGGATTGACATTTTAAGATTGGCTATTCGCTGCTTACCTGCTTTAGATATGGTACTTCATCCAAAATTACTGAAGTTTTTTGATACTAGCTGACAACATTTTTGCTAGCTGACAACATGCATTTTTTCAGTGTCATCACCCTACATTATGGACTTTTAGGAAATTACTTGAAAAAGATATGCAACTGCAACTAACACCATTTTAACAAACTATCCAGTGATTAAAATGTCAGTGATTAATTGTCACGTGATTAAATATCACCAAACCAGGTAAGTGATTAATTGTCTGCGTGATTAACTATCTAGTGATTAAATGTCAATGATTAACTGTCGCGTGATTAAATGACGCGTGATGAAAAGTCACCAAACCCTATTGCCCAACCCTCAAAACTATCCTTCCGACACGCACGAACACGATTTTGTAGTTACGTGTCAGTTAGTATTGTTATGACATGTTGCTAGAAGGAGATATGGGGTTTTATTAAAATTTGCAGTCAAGGATCAAACTTTGCTACTTTTCTGTTTCTTCTCTTCGTTTCCCAGACATGTTATATGATAGTCGCAGCGGAAACGACCACGACCTCTGCAAGAGCAGAAATGCAACCGCAGTGGTTTGCTCCAGGTTTCTTCCACAGATCACTGTCGTTGAAAACAATTGCGATTACGTCACATCAAATTGTTGACAACATTTCTAAATAACCCACCTCAGTTGACAGCACAAATTGTCGACAATCCTTTGGATCGCTGCGGGCAACTTATGACTTAATTTTAACACGAGTTAGCACGAGTTGTAAAATCGATCAAGACGATGCAGACGGTTTAGATCAGTGGTTGTCAACCTTTTTTGCGTTTGTACACACTTTTACATTTGCTCGAAAACCTGTACACCCCTGCCATGCATTAAGATCTAGTGTTGTAGAAGTATAACATTTAAGCGATTTTTACGCTGTAAATGTCGCTTTCTTAGCCGATTTTTGGGTATCACTTTTCAGCATTCCTGAATCTCAGTCAAAAAGCGATTTTTGTTCTTGTTCTCATACCAATAACCTACTTTTGTAAGAATTTTCTGTTCTTGTCGAAATTAAATAAAAAAAACATACTCATCAAGGATGTTGATCCTCTTATGACAAAAGCCCTTGAAACAGAGTATAAAACCTCGTTTTTCACAACTGGCGGACAACATTCAGCGGCAGCAATGCTTTCTTTTTTATTCACCCTGCGGGTGTTGAACAAACTTACTTCGTGAGCAGGAAGA
>Ga0210059_1012415_pt1 | contig 12869 bp, 11 predicted proteins | sample Ectturendosymbi2_FD_188042 | JGI IMG/M metagenome (GOLD analysis project Ga0210059, IMG submission 188042) | Ecteinascidia turbinata endosymbiont from Florida, USA - Sample 2 (SPAdes) (version 2) | ecosystem: Host-associated > Tunicates > Ascidians > Unclassified | place: Key West, Florida...
CAACTCGCGACACGCATACGGCCCAGTTTAGGTTTTCGCTGTAGCAAAATTATCCCACATACGGACAATCTGTCCTTATATTGATCATCTTAAATTTGACATTTTTTATGCAGGTGGTCCTCAATTCCACTTCATCACGTATGGTACCATTGTAGTTAGGATTCAAACGCTTTCAGTATATTAATTTAAGCTAAATTTAGTTGGCTAAGATCAAATTAAGCCATTCGATGTGCGGCCCTGGTCAAGACAGTGACATATTTTTTGGCTCAGGAAGCCATTTGGATTGGACGTAGCTGTGCTGGACCGGCCATACGCTCTTGACTTACCGCATAACGCACTGATACGTTATCAGTAGAGCAAGGTTTTGCAACATTTTTTTACAACTTCCTAAATACTCAGAATTTATGCAGAACGATATTTCAAGCTGGTTCCAGGAATTTTATACTGCAACTTCTTTTTTGCGCGCAACTTTTTACTGCACCTTTTATCAAGTATTGCGCAAAATGTAAAAGTGTGATTTAAAAAATATGCTTTAGAACTATTTCAGTATCGTTCTGTTCTCTTTGATAACCGATTAGAAGTGAATAGTGACCAAAACGCAATTGTAGAAATGGCCCGGCCAAACATCAGTCCGGGAACAGTTAAATTGCCACTTGCCAAGCAACTTCATAGCGAAGGTTCAGAATGCTACGCAAACTGCTGGGAAATGATCGCCATTTCTCGCCAGATAATGTCTGGAAATATTTAGTTAGCATTATATGTAAATAAATCGCTTGAGTAAATCACTGTCGTATGAAATGCTTGTGCATAAATGCAACTTTTACTACAACTTTTGTTAAATATAAATGCAAATTTCTGACGATTTTATTGCAATAAGAACTTGCCGTAGTTATCCGGATACCTGTAAAGGTTGTGATGAGATGGTAGAACCAAGTCAATGCAGTTGCGCTGTGCAAAGATAATAGAGAATGTTCTTTTCAGTAGAGATCGACCGATATGTTTTTTTTGGGGCCGAATACCGATATTTCGGCCATTCATGGGCCGATAGCCGATATTTCCAGAAATTTTTTAATCTCGTTTTCTGCTTCATGATCAAAAATATAATGCATCTATGCCCTACCTTTTTTTTCAAAAACTTCAAAAATCAGGGTTTATGAGATAAATTTTTCGAATTGCAGAAATTTTAATATTTTGCTATGATTTTTAATTAATCTGATTAATGATGATGCCTTTGTTTCGGCTGCGACGACCGACGCGTGCTTCATGGTTCATCTTGTTTGTTTGTTTATGAAACCGCACCTGCTAGCGTTGTTGCAAGATAACTGGCTTGACTTGCTTCGTTGTGTTTTCTTGCGCAAGTTGTCTGTATGCGTGAGGAATATAACAGCGTTTTGCCAACACCTACTGAGGCCGATACCGATATATCGGTAAAACCCACATATCTACTTTTCAGACCAGGCCCCCTCCCTCACTGCACGTTGCCCGCTTTTGTTTCACGTATGTCGTTCACATGTACATTGCATCGGACATTTGAAGTATTGACCCAACTTATGAACCCACCCATTGGTTGTCATGGCGTAGTTAAGGAGGCGTGTTGAAAAGGTGACGTGACAATGACGGGGGCTGTCTCGAGATGATGTGTTTGTTCTTTTTCAGTCAAACCTTCCTCAGCTCCAAATCTTCCCGGCACAAGTGGAGGAATCGGCGAGTTCCGCCCTCTCCCCAATCCTATGACCCAGAACCCCCCAATCAAGCAGGAGCCATTGCCTCACGCCCACATGTTCGAAGTGATGCCCCAAAACCCATTCCCCCCCACAATGAACCACCCCTTACCCAACGACGAACTCTTTTCAAACATGGACCTAGTGGGTTGTCAACCTCTGCATGCAGCAGCAGCGGCCATCCATGAGATAACAGACTCAATGACCGAGATGTTGGGGGTTCCCACCGCCTCAGTCGCAGCAGTCGAAGACACTTTCGAGAGCCTCGGAGCGGATAGTATTCAAGCTTACCTTGAAAAAAATGGGGGGGATGCCGCAGAGAAAACGGAGCCTGTGGATCTGGACTTTTTGAAGCTGAGCATCGATGAAGCGCCGCAGATGAGCATAACAGAGACCCAGCACCCTGTCCCTCCCCAGACAAACGATTTCCTATCCCGAGCCGTTCCCACCAATGTCTACCCCCTAACATCACCGCAAGCCCCACCTCCAAATCCATACAACTCCATCCAGCCTTATAACAACCACCCTGAAACCTCCCCTCACGGCTTCCGCCTCCTTTCCCCCCAGGCATTCTCCCCCAACGGCCGCATGCAGCCCAACCACATCCCCCCCCATCACCTCCCTCCTCAGCATTACCATCATGTGAACAACAACAACAACAGCAACATGCTGGCCAACCCTGGCATGCCCGGCAACAACAATAACGTGTTTAACTTCATCAGACCTCCTGCTGTGCCTGAAACGTCACCCGGGCCTGACGACATGATCACGTCATTGCTGGAAACTGTCAATAATCCTCCTGACGTCGCTTCGCCTCTTACGTTTCAAGAATGATGTCATGTTTAGTCTTCAATTGCTACTGCGCGTCCGCATTAGCCCCATGCGCTTGGTTGGGGGTTGGCCCCCGGCACACCCACCCTGGCCGCCCCATGTCCGTTGTTTGTAGCTTGGTTGGACACTGGTCGCATGTTGACTTGGTTGGTTGATCGCCTGGTGAGCGAAGTTATGAACTGCGCCTCGCGTTCTGTGAGAAACTGCGGAGAGCTCGTCTTGTACATCTTCAACTCTTTACTGCCGTTAATCTTGTTTGTTGATTACTATTAACTGGTTGCTCGACATCGGTTCGTTGCGCGTAGCTCCCCTATTTCCGTCCCCCACCCGTGCAAAGGCAGGAGACGGGGGCGAAAAGCACGTCCTCCCCACTTGTTAATCGTGGCGGCCAGCGAGTAAAGTTAGAACCGCGTGCGGCCGTCACTCGAAGCATGGCGCATATATACCCGGCCATGTGTTGCGTAGTTTGTTGCCAATGAAATTGTGTTTTTCCGTAGAGCGTTTAATACCAGAGTTCCATTTATCAGAGTCCTGCTTACCTGGTTGGCCGAACAGTTCACTCTTCTATCCGCCTGACATTTTCAAAAAAGGTCGTCGTTATTTTTTCATCGTCGTTTTGATAATCTTGTTCTATCCGGTAACTATTCGACATCTTAATTTTTTTAACACACTGAAATGTTGCAGCAAAATCATGTTCCGGTTATTTTGTGTAAATACAATAAGAAGTGTTTTCTTTTCCAGCTGTGCTATTATGTCTTCAACATCTGAATGTTTCATTGGATTGATCGTAACCAGCAGCATCACATGTTCTCGATCACTCGAGGGCGATAGCACAAGGGGTGGGGGGTTAGGAGTGATTCCTGACCCATCCGTAATTGAAGTGTCTTTCGATGATGGGCCCACCAACCAAACCGGGCCCACCAACCAAACCGGGCCCACTTACCGATGATGGGCCCACCAACCAAACCGGGCCCACTTACCGATAGTTGCGAAGTATTAAAGCAGACCTGCACAACATGCGACACATGACGCGAGAACTTTCTCAATTGTGGAAGAAGCTGCAAAAGCTCGACCTCGAATAAGTAATTGTTCAAGAATTTATTCCATACTGCAACGAAATCTCTACATAGAAAATTAAATGAAATGGACATTTGCGGTCCGCGGAAAATTCATGTTCATAATTTGGTTCTTTCAAGCTTTCTGAGTTGTGCAGGCCTTTATTAAAGGAACTTTTGAGGCCATGCAGCACCAACGCAAGAGAAATCCACTAACCATCCAGTTGCAAATAGTTTCCCGCACCGGAAGTGCAGACAACTTCAGGTACATCTTGGTTTGAACTCGCATGACCCTCGATTAAATGCTTCAGTATCGAAATGCATTGGGAGTTGAAAGGCCGTTAACCAATGGTTGACCTTCCTCAGTGCCTTGAGTCTGTTCTTTTTAAGTGGCAGCCTACAGAGACGAACAGGCTGGAACTGCAATGTCTGGTCTGTTGCTTCTCATCTGAAAACTTGATCAGACTGCGGACAAGATTCATATCTGTCACTGGTCAACATTGAGGCGAATCTGTCGGCTACTGGTTCTGATTGAACAGAATTCAAATAAGACGAACATGAAAAAGAATAAAATCAAACAGAAATCGTGTCGAAAAAGTCCCTGTCTGCATTTCTGGAGATTCAATTCTCGACTTAGTCGGAACAGGACCTTGCAGTGGATGTGATCAGGCCCGTAACCAGCTTGGGACACCAGGGGAGACGAAGAGATTTCTGGGAGGGGACCAAATTTTTTAAACTATATCCAACACTTTTCCAGTGGCGAAAGAGTTTGCAATGGAGTGCTTTGCCCCCCTGGTTACGAGCCTGGATGTGGTAAGCAAAAGTCAGACGTGTTGGGATTTTCAAGACAAACGTGAAAAAGCATAAAATTAAGACAGTAATTAGTGTCGAAAGCCAGTGAGGAAGTTCGGTTTTCATCTCTTCATATTTAGAGGTCGTTGAGCAACGACAAATGCGCTCCAATCCCTTCACAACACAAAAGAACGTTCTTTGCTCACTTCACAGCAAACTCCGACTCGCGAGCCGCATGCAGGTCGACATGTTTTGCGTGGCTCTTCTAGCTGAATATAGCATCTGAAATTGACAGCGAGTCGTTGCGTAATATAGGTTTGTTTTGTTCATGCATGTGTTTACAAGAGTTCGTAGTGTTAACTACCAGGGAGTCATACGCGATAAAAGTGAACCTAAAGCTAAGTTAGGCTACTTAATTTTCCAGGACAGAACTAAAATTTTTCAGAGACATTTTCCCAATGTCAGAATGAGAACGAATGTTTTTCGCGAAGAGACAACTGCAGACCACAGAGTGGAAGAATATTGAAATACTTTGCACGACTACTGGATGAGTTCCAAGCCAGATTGGACCATTTCCAAGAGTAAAAAAATCACTCGGTGGTGGATGTCCAGTCGGCTAACCGGTTGTCACAAACTTGTCTGCTCTAGAAATAAAACTGACCGAAACGCAAGATCTGGCTCAAAAAACTTCAATCAATACCACTCTACAGTTAGTTCTGGCGGCAGGTTCCAGAAAGTAAAAACCTAGAATTAAAGAGCAGTGTATGACTCAATTCTGTATACGAAGTTCGCAAAAATCAAACCATCGTGCAGCTCGAACAAGTGAACAACACTTGGGAGAATTAATGCGTACACCTTTCATCGTATTGTCCAGATTTTCGGAGACCAGCAAATCAAACAAAAGCCTATTCATGATGCGTTTGTTGTGTTTTTCAATTTAACTTGCATTGTTTGCCACAATTATATTGACACTACAAATTGATTTTGCCGATCGCTAGTGGTTTTCGTTTTCTGCGAACGATTCTGCCATTGACCAAGATGCCCATCCTGCAACAAGTATGGCGTTAATCAGTATCGAAAGAGAATTATGTCAAAATTAAGGATGTTTCCCGATCATTTTGGGAAAAGAGCCATTGGTAAGTGTAGCTGTGTAACTGAATTGTTCATATGTTATTTATTTTTTCAGAGTTTAAGAAAACGCCACAGTCCACATTAAACACTGCAGTTATCGTTTTTAATGAAAAAAAGGTTAGTTTGATAATGCTTACCATAGAGCTATAGAATATGCTCACAAAGCGTCCGTTTATACAATGTTTGAAACATTTTCAAAACAACCATTGCGGAAGCTTCATGAAATTGTTAAGAAAATATTACGAAAAAAATTAATGCAAATATCAAAAGTGTTGTTTTTTAATGTTATTCGAGAATCAAGTGCCATGAAATATGCGCTTACGAATGCAGCCTAGATTCGTCACCGTTGACAAAATGGCCGGTATTTTACAAAACACATCTGGTAACCGTAGAATAACTTCAGGCGGTTCATGGTTTGCCGGAAAGCACAAGATTCCTATTTAAAACCCACAATATTCACCTCAAATAAAATGTTATTTTGCTTAATGGCCAAAGCGAAAGTGTCACTTTTCCTATCGTGTGAAAAACTCCTCCAGCATCGATCAACTTGAGTCGTCATCAAAAACTGACTTTAACGTGAGTCATGCATCACCTGACCGCTGACGTCATCAAAACGCACGAGTTATTTTCTGAGCGTAAATATTCAAATACACATGAGCAGTAGGAACATCAACTCAACCTAAATGTTATATCAATGCACAAAAATACGGATCTACCTCGAGATATATGAGATAATCGCTCATGAAGTGATGATAAACTTCACTATTTTTTCACGAATAATAAGAACGTTGCCATAAAAAACTCAAAAATCAATGTATTGCGAAAATGAGCGGTGAAGCATTTCCATTCGAACACAGAGCTCCCGACGCAATTGATACAAAGTTCAACGCACCGGGAATAGAAGTTAATGCTGAGTGGGTTTCGCATCAATCCTTCACAACCTAAGGTTGTCTGGGAAGAGCATCACTGGTCGCAAAAACAAAGCGAAATTGCGACACAGACTTTGCAGGGTGGTACTGCACATCGGCGCGCACGCAATATCTTTCAGTTTCGGTGAAGAATCAGAAAAAAACATACGTTTCACCACGCATTTAATAAACCAGTCAATGTTAAAAGTGCACAACCGAGTAAACGGACAGCAGTGTACAATAAAAGCAACAAGAAAAAGCCACATTGGTTTTCAAATGCTTGATATCCTAGCGGCAAAAATAGCAACTTCTTTTTCCACTTCTTTGCGGAGGCTTTCAGGCGATGATCGGGGGTTGTCTTTGATGTAAGCGATAATATTGCCGAGACACTCTCCCTGCAAAACAAAAATATGCAAGCAACCGTCACTGCAAGCTCGCCACCGCTCATCTACGGCTGAAACGTGGGAGTGGCTCCAGTCCGAATGCGAAACACTTCAAACAAACACAAGACGTTGGTTTTCAGCTGCGAAAAAGAACTTCAATATCGAGTAATTCCGATTGCTGTTTAATGACAAGAGCTTTCGTGAAGTTTTGTGCCTCGCGCCGCTTTGGTCAACGCATGACGAAAATACACCCATTCCATATTTGATCAATCGATTATTTCATAATAATCAATCAATAATTTCTGCCAGCCATCTGCTTAACTATACGCACCAACAACTGATTTTCACGAAAGAGTAATTTCTTTCAGCTATCAAAACATTGAAGGGTGGAAGGCTGCAGGTTTCGATAAAGCCTTGAATCTTTGGCTGACTCGTGTGTCAAATGGCCTGGCGTTCTATAAGATCACCGAAAGATTGGCAATCTGTGGTGATCATCTCTATGCAAAAAGAGAGACAGAGTGAATGCACGAACTACCGAGGCGCCTCTCTCCTTAGCTTCCCTGCAAGCCTATATGCCAAGGGCCTTGAAAAAAATACGCCGCGAAATAATTGGTCTCTGATCTGAAGGACACCCAGTGCGGTTTTCGTCCCCGGACGTAGCACGACAGAACCAACTTTTCACTCTCCGGCAAATTTTCGAGAAATCTTGGGAGTATGCTAAAGACGTCTTCACATGTTTTGTCGACCCTCGAGAAAGCATACGACCTGGTTCCTCGTGAAAAACTTTGGGGAGTGTTGCGGGAGTTCAGTGTTGACGGCCGCCAAGCCACTGAGTCCCTGCTCAGAAGTTTATGTCCGTGTCGGGAGAGTTAAATCACGACCTTTCACCGTGGGACAAGGACGTGTGCTGTCGCCACTCTTCTTCAACAGTATATATGAATTGGATGGACAGTCACAGCCGAGACGACAAGGGTGTCACTGTTGGAAGCTGCATGATCAACCATTTGCTTCTTGCGGACGATTTGTTGCTGCTTGCATCCAGGGCCGGTTTTAAGCCGATTTGACCGATTTCTTCTAATCGGGCCCCGCGCTACGCCAATTAACCAACACAAATTTGAACTCTGTATCAACATGTACTTGATCGGTTTTCAGTTGCGTGTGACAGAGCTCAAATGAATATCAGCAATAAGACCGAGGTATCATGTCCCTCCAGAAACCCAAGCCAGTGAAAGCTGCAAGTAAGCGGCAATACACTGCAGCAGGTGGAGAAGCTCAAATACCCTGAGGTGGTATTCACGAGTGACGAACGACGGAACAGGGAGATTGATACATGGATTGGTAATGGTATTTAAAGCAAACGCAGTGCTGCATTAGATTTATCGCTCTGTGGTCAGGTAACGGGAGCTTTCAAACACCGAAAAGCTGTCAGTTCAGAAGGGTCTTTGTTCCGATCCTCACCTATCAGGGTTGTTGAAAAAAAACGACCCAAAAAAACACCCGGGTTTTTTAAAAAAGCCCACTTAAAAAAAACAATAAAATCCACTCTTTACTTTTATTTTGAAAAATCTACGAAGTAAAAATAAAAAATAACAAGACACTTGTACAGTTAACTGCAGTTTTTTTTTAAATCAAACAAAACGAACGGCAACGAAATTTTTGAAAAACAGAAAAAAAGATCGAAAATGGTTATCTTCTCCAGCTCTCCACAATCGGTATGTTTTAATCAATTCTGCCTTCACTGCATCTAAACTTTTTCTGATTTTGAACCATACCAAGTCATATATATACACTCGACAGATGCTGAGCTAGCAGGGTATGCACATGAGCTTTACGTTAAACTGCAGAGTTTGTGTGGGAATGGCTTTTCTCTGTTTGCTGTGTGCATGCTTGCCAAGCTTTGCCACTTACGAGTGAACTGACCAACAACACTTTACGAAAACAAAGATGGGGTACATTTCTTTACCCTCAATTTTGAATGCCATAATAGGTATAACAAGTTATTATTGTGTAATTCTGAAAATAGTGATATTGCATGACGGAAAAACAACAATTCAGAATGCGGTTTTTCGGTTTTCCTTAAAAAAAGAACGAAATATTGTTTCTTTTCAAAAAACAAAAAAAACGTTGTTTATTTTTAAACAAAAAAACAGGTGGTTGTTTTTTTTGAAAAAAAAAACAAAAACAGGTTGCTCTCAACCATATTTACTATGGCCATGAATCTGGGTTAATGACTGTAGGAATACCATCCCAAGTGCAAGCGGCCGAGATGGGATTTTTGCGAAGAGTCCACGGCGTGATACTTCGCGACAAAGTGCGCAATTGTGAACTTCTTAAAACCTGAATGTCGAACCACTTCTCCGAATCGAGAGATCCCAACATCGTTGGTTCGGCCATGTGTCCAGAATGTCCCAGGAAATATTGGCGAGTGCTAGCTAAACCCACGGGAAAGCGGCCTGAGGTCGTGCAAGGACCAGGTGGAGTGACTACATATCCGACCTTGCTTGGTCCCGTGTTGGTGTGGAGCCAGCAGAACTATCAGAGATTGCTGTTGACCGTGAGGTATTTCGGGTCCTGGCAAAGCGTCTGCCCCAAGACCCTCCCAAGAGGAAAAGCGAGCATGAAAATGAATATATTTCACCTGCATGGTCAAAAACGTTCATCCTTGCGCCTGATCTAGAGTCTCCCTCAGCACGAATTGGAAAGGCTTCGACCAACTTCGGGCGACTTAGTTCTCGAGTTTGGAAAAATCACCATCTCACAATCAAACTAAAGATCAAGGTCTACACCGCTTGCATCCTGAGTGTTCTGCTATACAGCAGCGAGACGTGGTGCACATACCGCCGCCAAGTAAACCGGCTCAACGCATTTAATTTCAGATGCCTTCGCTGGCTAGGCCACGTCCACTGTATGGAAGATGGTCGCCTGCCCAAGGATATCCTCTACGGTGAGTTCTATAACGCGCCTCGTTGAACTGGCAGACCCAAACTGCGCTATAAAGACGTCATCAAGCGTGACATGGCGGGCTTCCACATATCTCATGGGAAACACTTGCTGCCGATCGCAACAGATGACGTGCCTCTCTGAGTTACGGTGATTCATTATCAGTTTAAAACCACGTAGAAAAAATGAAGAAGCGCCGAGCTCCTCGTCGTCAACGACGGGATGGGTCATAGGGGCAACATCTTTACACCTACAGTCTCTAGAGTCTCACTCACCACGAGGGTTTTGTTCAATGATTTACACACATAGGTTCCAGTAATTCCTGCATTTACAGTCATTTGACTCCACATATGTGATCAAAAGAACACGTACTCCTCTCCGTTAACTCCACGAAACAAAACGTATTTCTTGCTAATATCTTACTACTGTAGTTTTACTGTAATGCGCACATTCGCTAAAATAAAGCAGGGGCATTTTAGGACAAGGGTGTTTTTATTGGTAACATGACCACGCACCCATGCAGATTTATTTCAACATTTTTAGCACCAGATACCAATTGTTTATATAAAATGATATACAAAGTTTTTGCAACATGACAACTACAAGATAGACTTCACATAATAAAAACTCTGAATAAAACTTGGCTGACAGTCAAGCTAAATAATACAGAAGCTTACAGTTATCAAAGACCAACTTACTTTGTATTGCTTGATTTTTCTTTGGCCACTAACTCGTTGATAGAGTTCATTTCCAACTCTTACTGAAGTGATCAGTTGGTAAAACTGTTTTGAGTCATCGCCATTTTTCAAATAATTTCGCAGAGCAATCTACAAGAACAACATGATGCACTGTTTTTCGTTTCACATCAAACAAATACTGAATTCTTATATAAAAAAAACAATATTACCGAAGGAAAATACAAGGTTTCTCAGCAAATTATTGGAGTGTTCACTGTTCATCTTGACAATAAATTAAGCTGGAAACCTTATGCAAATAAGTTAAATACTCAACTATCAAGAACTTGAGTTTTAGTCAAACCTTAAAACACTACACAACATAATCTGCACTGGATGTTGTCCGTAACTCATTATTTCATCCCTACCTCAATCCTCACATGGGGTCAAGCTTCAAATACAACCATCCTAGGGGTGGCCAACCACTCAGAGACCAACAGCCACATTTCTTACTGCGTTACCGCAAAGAGCCACACCATGCACGTGGGCACACATGAACATTACACCTTCTCTTCCTCACTCACCACATACCTTTGCCCAGCTAGATTGATTGTAAATACCACACACCAACATGATAATGAGATAAAGTTACAAGTCATTCATTGTTATGCATGTTACTCAGTGGGATCCCCCGACTTTCAAGATGAACAATTGGTACAAAATTTTGCGACATAACACAAGATTACATATAGTATTTACATAGGAGCTGCATGTAATCGGGCAAAGAGGCGTGTGTTGGCCAGGCCTGATTCAGCCTGTCATAAAATTTTAAAATAAAGCTGCAAAACTAATGAAACCAACTAACCATACTTTCTTGAAAAAACTTTTCAGCACTTAAAAATCTTAAACCTTACCAAACTTTATACATTCTGAGTAGGTAAATTCATGAAGTCCAATTATAACAAACTGCTTCCAAACCATTTTGATGTCTAATTTATCCCAATCACTTCAATTCATTCTTACTCAAGATCCAGTTCTAACAACCTGTTTTTACCGATAGTTAACTCCTCTCCAGGAAAATATTCCTTTACATTTTATGGCTCAAAAGTGTGGTCTTCAACAAGGCTGTGAAGCTGGAAGGATTTTCAACCTGAGGAGCCTGAGAAAATTTTAACAACTTCAAATCCAGGCTGACCTTTTGTTTGCTGAACATCATTCTAAACTAAATTAAAAAAAGTTCAATACTATTACTTCTCTTCATTTTTTGAAAGTCTTAATCATGAAACTCAATTTTACAGTGCATAACACTGCATAAATACTGAAGTGCTTTGCCTTGAGTAAAATTCTGCTCAGATACTTAACACTTTGAGAACCTGCGTACGATATATTCGTACTTCGATTTCGGCCTAAAAAACAGCAGTTTTCGGTTGCTTTACCAACGCCTTAGCTCCTCCGCCGATTGCGCAAGAGAGCTGTTCAAGGGCTCAAACGGATCAGCCAGTCTAGTAGATTGCAATCGAAAAAAAATTTTTTGGCTGGGGGTGCGGATTTTTTGTGACTGTCGTCATAAGTGAAGTAGTTTTGGGGTCATTTTGGCTCATGTTGCCTGGCCTAGGGCCCAACTGCTAGGCCAAAGTGTTTCGCTGAAGTTTTCATTGGAAACTAGGCTCGAGTCCGAGTCTTTTGAGCCTTTGATTGACTTTCTAGCATTTCTGAGTCAGAAGTTATGATCTAAAATAAACAAATTAATTAATGATCTAATTAGTCTAATATTTTTACTACTTTACATCATAACTTTTGAACCTGAAACCGCAGCAGGTCATCCAAAGTATCAAAAGACTCGGATTGTAGCCTAGTTTCCAATAAAAACTTCAGCAAAATGCTACCATCTAACGGTTGGTGCCAAGGGTCAGGTAAAGTGGGTCAAGGTGGCCACATCACTCACAAAAAAACTGCAGCCCCCCCAAGCAAAAAAATTTTTTCGAGTGCAGACTAGAAGACTTGCCGCATCTTTTGATGCTTCGACCAAGTCCGTAGCACTTACCGAAGAGGAGAAATATCCGTGCAAACCACGTGCGTTTCGGTGTTGTTTTTTTTTAAATCCCCGAAAGCAGCTGGATGCCAAAGTGTTAAAAGATGTAGCAAGTCTTCTAGTTTGCATTTGTTAAAAATGGAAAGTTAGGTATTTTGTTTTTTTTGTAGGTGACATCATAAGTGGGGTAGGTTTCAGGTCAATGTAGCTCAGGTGCCTGGCCCTGGGCATCAACTGCTAGATGGAATTTTTTGACTCAAGATTTATTGCAAACTAGGCTAGAATCCAAGTCTTTTGAGCCTTTGATTGACTTTCTAGCATTTCTGGTTCAAATGTTTTGGCTCAAAAACAACAAAAGAATTAATTAACACTTTGAGAACCGGGGTACGATATATTCGTACT
>Ga0210059_1012416_pt1 | contig 12868 bp, 10 predicted proteins | sample Ectturendosymbi2_FD_188042 | JGI IMG/M metagenome (GOLD analysis project Ga0210059, IMG submission 188042) | Ecteinascidia turbinata endosymbiont from Florida, USA - Sample 2 (SPAdes) (version 2) | ecosystem: Host-associated > Tunicates > Ascidians > Unclassified | place: Key West, Florida...
AAAACGTGGATAAAATAACACCAAAAAGGCAATGGAAATCAGACCCATGCGCTCCATATGTTTTGTCAAATTTTAACGGACTTTCCGGGACACATACAACAATGAGTTTTATATCATTTTCTTTGTCTATTATAGTAGATTTGTTTGCTGCAAAGATCGCGGGTTACACTTTTATGTGAACGGCATACGAGACCGAAACGTCGACGTACCTATAGACAATAAATGCAAGATGTTTGCATTGAAATCGCGCTGCACACCTCTCGATTCAACTAAAAGTTTAACAACTTTTCGCAAAACATACAGTGATGATTTTTATATCATTTTCTTTATCTATTGTGGTAGATTTGTTTTCTGCAAAGTTTGCGGGTTGCACTTTTATTCGAATGACATATGAGACCGAAACGTCGACCTACCTAGATAAAGTAAATGCACTAAGTTTGCATTGAAATCGCGCTGCACACCGCTCGATTCAACTAAAAATTTAACAACTTTCCGTGAAACTTATAGCGGTGAGTTTTATATCATTTTCTTTGGCTATTGTAGTAGATTTGTTTGCTGCAAATATCGCAGGTTAAACTTTTATGTGAACGACATACAAGACCGAAACGTCGACCTACCTGTACACAGTGAATGCAATACATTAGCATTGAAATCCCGTTGCACAATTCTTCGATTCAACAAAAAATTTAACAACTTTCCGGAAAACATTTAGCGATGAGTTTTATGTCATTTTCTTTGTCTGTTATAGTAGATTTTTTTCAGCAATGTTCGTGGGTTACACTTTTATGCGAACTTCATACGTGACCGAAACGTCGACCTACCTGTAGACAGTGAATACAATAAACTTGCATTTAATTTAATTTATTTGTTTATGAGCAGACACGAAGTCCATAGTATGAACACACACACTCTGCAGAACGCAGGTTGATAAAATCAGACAATATAGAACGTAGTACAAGGCATTGAAGCCGGCGGAATCACAGGGTTACAGACACTTTTTGCAACTGCATTGAAGACAGAACCGTAGGAATACAGACACATTCTTAACACTATTGTTAGCTACCACGTAACACTTGTTACAGCACTACTGCAGAGTAGGGCGCTAATTCCTAACTTGGTCTAGTCTAGGTAAAATGCGAAGGCGTTGTGGCTTGACATGCCATCGATCAAACGGACACTGCAAAGTTCGATCACTCAGTCACAGAGTAAAATACGATTATAGGTTTCAAAGAATAGTGACGAGTACAAACAATCTGACTGCATCAAAGCACGTAACCATACGTTGTTAGATTTTCTGCATCTTTCGAGAAACAGGCTCTTGTATTTACGTAGCAGAGCCTTAAAGGTAGGAATGTTACATTGAACTTGGTGGCTACTAACACTCGCTCTCCAGGGCAGGTTGTATAGAGCTCTGCAACCAAAATTATATGGCACCCGCAATCTTTGCATGCATGACTTCCTGAAATTACACCATAATTGAGATGCATGGGCGTACAAAAGGAACGAAAAAGTACTTTTTTAACTGCATTTGAACAACGGGAAAAAGAGGCTCGCAGCTTGTTTGCTGCACAATATTGATATCGCAGTTGTCTCTGAATGTCTTTGTCATCTAAGAGCTCAGTATCCAATAAAATCCCCAGATATTTGTATTGGTCAACAGAATTTACGTATTGACCACCCAATTTCAAGACTGGAGTGGCTGTGCTTCTTGCATTTTTAGCCTTAAACGTCATACAAACAGTTTTGTTGCAATTGAAAATAATCCCATGCGATTCTGGATATGCCTGGCACACATCTAGTATTCTTTGCAACCAACGTACACTTGGACAGAACACACAAATATCATCAGCAAACATCAAGCGATTTAATAAAACTTCACCAATATAACACCCTGCTTTAATGTTGTTTAGTTCATTGGATAAATCATCTAAATAAACAGCAAACAAGCATGGACTCTGTACTCCCCCTTGTCTTACCCCATTAGACACATGAAACGGTTCAGAAAAATGCTTGCCCCACTTTATTTGCATCGTTTGTGTTGACTTCGTCTTGGCTCCTCAACATGAAACGTCTTGTGATCCTGAAACAACAACGAAAGAAGACTTCGATTACTGGAGAAAAATAATTGAAGAAAGCAACGTAGAAGTTAACCGACGGATTTACGACAAAGTCGAACGAAGCTGAAAACTAAACAACGATTAAAGACTAACTCTTTTAGAACATTGTCATGTGTACCCTATTTGATGTATTGTGAATTTGTACGTTTTGCATCGATTGTAAGTCACACCCAGGAAGAGAGTATCCAGCAACAATATAGAAATAATTTGCACTAATATCCCACACGAAAATATTAATAATAATTCCCCATCTAATCGGATAAAAACGATACTCGATGAAGCGTAACCTTGATTTCGGACTTGACGCGATTACGCGTCGAACGCGTGACCACCAGAGTTGCGAACGCACTGCGCACCGCGCGATACGCCGTCACGTGACCACGACGCGACCTGTTATGTTTTCCTCGCGACCAAAAACACATCACTAAAATCAGTCTTGCTCACAGTTGTCCTCGGAGTAGCATCTAATCTACAGGTAGCCTGATTGGTTAGATCAAGACTCAATAGAAATAATTGGCGAACGAGTGGGGTCTGGCAAATTCGTGAACCAGGACACGCTTGTAGCTAACTAATACCCCAGAATGGTTAAGACCTGAACAAACCCAGGCTGTAACCAATTTTCAGACAAACCGTTTCAGGTCAGTCTAATAGGAAAGCTTACTCTCTTCCTCCATGAAAGAATTGAATTCATATTTAACCCATGTTGTTAACCCCTGATGTTTGCAGTAACTTATGTTACATGCCTTAATTGACGATCGTTGATATAAACCCCTGTTGTGATGAATATCGCAGTGCTTAAAGTTATACTAATAAAACCATGAGTGAATACAATTTTGTTGTGATAAACTGAGCGGTTTGAGCGAAACCGGCGGGTCTAACTTTCTTAATTGTTAACTTGGGGATGCCATGGACACTTTCTATTAATCAGTGCTCTCGCGGAATTGTCCTAAACGTGTAGTGGTCTTCTTCTTTAGAAGGGGACTGCCACATAAAAAATGGTGCCACCAGTGAGGTAGTGCCTAGCTTAAAAGGGTACTACCTCAGCTCGACTTCTTTTCTAACAGAATTAAGCGGTTCTAATTCAATCTGATCAGCTAAAAATGTATACGTAACCAAATATAGCGACCATGTTCGGCTTGTTCTTCTGATGGAGGGAGAGTGAAGCCACTCAAAAAACGTTTCGTGTCCTTGCCTAACAATTTGTTATATGCTGGATATTTGAATTAGCACAGAAGATAGGAAACCTAGACAGAACAGAGTCTTGTATACTGAAAACAGAAACAGAATAGGTGTGACTTACATGGGAGTATAAAAGTCACTAGAACAGGCATCTGTTAGCAAGGCTTATAGTATCAAGGAAACAAGTGGTGAGTTTGTGAATTTCTATTATGTTTTTGAGATTGTCATAGGTATATGAGGTAACGAATAAATAATAGTAAAAATGCCAACAGATGCACATAGAAGATGTTCTAGGGCAATACGATTTTTACGTTTCAACTGGATTCAAAATCCAGAAGTAATACTGAACGAAAAACTACAGACCGATGGTTTAAATTCTGATTATCTCAAAAATGATCCTGAATTGTTTGAAGTATTTCGGCGAAAGCTGTATAGAAGATTAAACAAACACTATTATGCATTATTGGATCTTATAGATCCTGAAAATTTTGTTTGGCAAGTAAAGATTGTGTGGAAACTGTTGAGGCCTAGACAAATAAATGAACTAATATTTGAGCAGATAAGAAAGGCCATCACAGTACCAAAACTTGGGAAACAATTTGATGTTGGAAAAGTTGGTGAAACAGTGATGGGCAATAAAACGCCTAAACAATCAAAGGATATTGATTTTATCAACACTAAAAAAACCTTAAAAACTATACATTTTTATTTTGAGACGTGTCGGATTATTCTTAATCCATCTTAAGTCAAAAAATAAAGCAAGACTTGGCAATGCTAGCAATTCAAAACCAAAAAACTCTGTGACGCAAGAAATAACAGTGTGACGCAAAAGACACCAAAAGCAAAACCAAGACCGCCAGCCCTGTCAATTTCGCTAACAGTGAAAGCAGGACCAACAGGTATGGAGAAAGTGCTAAAACAAAACCTACATAAGATCGTAATTTACGTAAATAAGTCAAGACCAATCTATTCACAAATATTCCTGTTGATTTCACTGTAAATCTGATCCTGGACAAGGTCTTCGCTGATATGGAGAGTAAATTTCATGGTTTAAACCGAACGGAACTTCGAAATATGCTTAATTGGACTTGTAAAAATACTGTTCTGCAATTCAACGAAAAATATTACACACAGGTAAATGGGGTAACAATGGGTTCACCGCTTGCACCTTTGATGGCAGATATATTTATGAACTGGTTAATTGATAACGTTAATAAGATTGGTTGCTCCCCTCAAATAATTTGCCGTTATGTAGATAGATGATATTTTCTGTACGTTTGATTCCAAAGAGAAGATAGATCAGTTCTTTTATAATTTAAACAAAGTGCATTCAAACGTAACCTTTTCAAAAGAGGTGGAAGCAGACGGACAATTGGCATATTTGGATGTCTTATTGACAAAAACTGAGACCGGGATTGAATCATCTACCTACAGGAAAAACACTCACACAGGACTGCACAATAAATGGGAAAGCTTGTCGCCATTACAATACAAAAAAAGTATAATTCAAAGTTTATTACATCGTTCCTATGAAATTTGCAGTTCTTACCAATTAATTCACAAAGAATTCCAAAATATTAAATCCTGTTTCCGTAGCAATGGATACCCGGACTGGTTTATATACAAACAAATCAAAATATTTCTCAACAAACGTTATAAAAACACTCCTAAAAACAAGCAAGAAAAGACGACTGACATTCGAAGAATTCTTCACCTGCCCTACCTTGGCGAAACATCTCTACAACTAGAAAAAGAATTGCGGAACTTTTTTAGAAAATATCTGAAAGAACTTGTTCATCTGTCTCTCATTCAAAAAACACATACGATTGGAGATCATTAGTACAAGGACAAGCAAGCACATCTCGAACGAAGCAATGTGGTATATAAACTTAAATGTTCGTGTGGTCATTCTTATATTGGACCAACTCAAAGAAATTTGAAATTTCGCCTGAATGAACACAATCCTAAAAAATCGAACCACCAAGCTGCCGATGTAGTCAAACATTTATACACATATCCAGATCATTTCATGGACTTTAAAAATCCTGAAATCTTGGCATTTGCTTTTAACTACCGCGAATTATTAATTAAAGAGACACTTCTGATACAAGAACAGCAACCCGAGATTAATGTAGACAATTTCTCCACCCCTTTATACCTCTTCAATACGTAGATTTTGTGTCAAGGATGCTCAGTTCTTATGTTAATACATATTGCGTGCATTGCTGTTGGTGCTGACGTAGACATATCGTGCTGATTGTTGAACTTGAAAATGCTAAACAAAATTTTTGCATCCTTCGTTTGGAGTGCTCTGTGAATAGTCTTTTGCTGCTGGTCTTGACTTATTTACGTAAATTACGATCTTATGTAGGTTTTGTTTTAGCACTTTCTCCATACCTGTTGGTCCTGCTTTCACTGTTAGCGAATTTGACAGGGCTGGCGGTCTTGGTTTTGCTTTTGACGTTTTTTGCGTCACACTGTTATTTCTAGCGTCACAGAGTCTTTTGGTTTTGAATTGCTAGCATTGCCAAGTCTTGCTTTACTTTTTGACTTAAGATGGATTAAGAATAATCAGAAACGTCTCAAAATAAAAATGTATAGTTTTTTAAGGCTTTTTTAGTGTTGATGAAACTGTTAAGACTATCCCAATTTTATGCTCCAAAGATATTGATTTTGTTTATGAAATGTTTGAAAACTTGACACTAGCGAAAGAAAATAGGATACGTAAAACTCTGGAAATATTGCAAAGGACAGAGTTTACTTGGGAAAGGAACCCGGTAGAAGTACTTCAAGAAAAGTTGGAAGCTGCTGGTCTAAACATGGATATTTTCGGGTAAAACCTTATCTTGTTTAATAAACTTAAGTATCAACTTAGTAGAAAATTCCAAGTTGGTAGGTTTAATAAATTTTACATATTTCTACAATCAGTCAATCAAAAAGATTATCAGTGGCAAACCTATACGATTTGGAAGGTGCTATTTGATATGAAAATGGGAGAAGAGCGTTATAGGTTACTACAGGCAATGTTACAGATATAAAGTAGTCGTCTGAAGTGACTGATAGTGTCTGCATTATTTCATTACTACTACCTTCAGTCAGGAACTGAAGGAGGATTCAATCTTGTTGAGAGTTGTATAGAGTGTGTTTTGGATGTTCCTTTCTTTAGCATTGTATTTTGAAGTTTGTGACTTTATAATTGGGTTGTTTAGATTGTTTTAGAATTAAGAGTATTGGGCCAGCAATAATTAAAATGTTAGTAAAAGCTACTGAAAATTGTGTAGAACGTTTAATGGCTAAAGGCATAAACGCTGCTGATATTGTTGTATTGAATCCGACTGTCACTTTGGACACTGTTTATTTGCAAAATTCTAGAACAGATTGTGCCTGTCAAGTTGACACCTTGAGTTCAAGTTCGGAGAATTGGTTTGAGAGTTTTTTGGAATGTATGGATATGACAGAAGCTGAACTAGATACTATGTTGACAGAGTCAGAAGAAGACAATTTGTTGCCTGACCCAATAGACTGCATTGTGCAAGCCATTAACTCTCTACACTTCGATTGGCCTCAATGTCATATACCGAGACTGCAGAATCAATTGCAGGCCAAATATTTAAAGATAGACGTTTCAGTACAAAACCCTTTATTTTTCGAAGTATTCAAGCAGAAGCTGTATAAAGAATTTCAGAGCTCTTTTTTCTGGTATTGTCCACTTCTTCAGTACGTGACCATACATAATTTCCAATGGCAAGTTAGGTGGCTCTGGGAATTTCTTGTAAAGGCACCGATAGATGAAAATACTTATGAGTGGTTGCAAATATTGATCAATGTGTAAACTGATTGTAAAGTACAGTTAAATTTATCAGTCGTGGAACAAGTAATGGCATAACCACTGATTGTAAAACTCCTTTGCGTAAGATCATTTGAGGATTTATACCGTTAAAATGACTATCAAAGCCACTAAATATTGTATAGAAAAATTGACAGTTGACGGAGCAAGTGCTGCTCAAATCACAGAAAGGAATCCATCTATTGTGTTGACACCTGTACCATTACGTAGTGACTATGTAGAAGAATTTCGAATTTGAACTTCTGGATGATAACCCAGTGTTGTTTCAACGTTCAAACGAAGATTGTATAAACAAATTTTGAGATTTCTTTCAAACATATCGACTACTGCTCGAATTTGTAAATATTAAATTTTATCGCTTTCAAATAATTTGGTCTTAGGAATATTTAGTAAATATTCCTATAACAACAGACACCTATGAGCACATTTATATCCTGATTAATTTGTAAATACAACGCGGCTTAGACTGGACTAGTGTATAGAGTTGAAAAATGACTAAGATAAGAAAAAAGTATAAAACGTACATTGTTTGAACTTTAAGTGATGGGTTTTGACTGTAAACAATTTATGTGACCTGTGTACAAGTCTGTTACATAGAAACAATAGTCAAACCAATATGTTTCCCTCACAGATAAGTGCATAACGCGGTTTTACATGCTATTACACATGTACTGATATTCTTAGCAATATAGTTAACCTTGAGTGCATATTCGATTATGTTTTGTATATACGTCTGACAACTTTGAGTAATAATACTAGAACTAATAGAAACTTGCAAATAATAGGACAGTGAAAAATAGCGAGATATGCGCAGATAGATACTTGCGACGTTATGGTTAGTTTCATGATATCCATATATGCTTTTAGTGAAATATTAGTTGAATCAAAAGACAAGATAATAGGTAATGATGTATTTTGTTCCAGAAACTTAGACAAACTAAAGCATTGTAATGACGTCGCGATGCACTTGTGTATGAAAGACATGCGTGTATGAAAGTATGAAAACACTTGCGTATGAAAGAAATGCGATATCCAGATATAATAGATACTTCATGCAAAGGCTTTGTTTTCATGTTTCACAGCACAGTCCACGCCATGAGTTTAATCTCAAAACTTTTCTTGCTTCCTCCGCTTCCATCTAGATACAGCCATTGTGATACCAACGAATGCAGTAATCACATCCAACCTTGAAAAATATGTAGTGCTGTTCTTGAGTAACGCATTTTTGATAACTGCAGTATCAACATACGTCAGTCTAATGCATGACGTTTTTATTATGAGCTGTTCACCATCGTTAGGATATTTTCGTTTGTGTAATATTGTTTAAGAAGAGTTGAATAGTCAATTACATATTTTTGCTGGATAATTTACGTTCGAAGCAATTGCGGTTATGTTGAAATTTTCACATGTTTTAACATTTGTTTTAGTTATTGATAATCCTCTGCATATCTTAAATTTCTAATACTTGCCCATGTATCTCCATGTAGTATGACTTTACCCCCGCACCAACTGCAAATTTCTTCAATTTTGTCTGCAAGACAGTTGAATCATATTTTGAAGATTTACAATGTTTAACAGCAGTTGTATAAACAATAATGGCATCTCGGAAAGTGTTTTCTGTCAGATACTTTGTACTGGAAATATTTGTCTGTCTACTATGATTAATGACTTTTATGGATGAAAACAATTAACTGTGCGGTTAATTGTATGTTTTAGTTTAATGTTTGATGCTTCAAAAACCGTTTGTTATGTTAGGAGGTGTTTTGATCGGCTGTAACACTTTCCTATTCATCTATAAATTTATTAATGGATAGAAACAACATTGTTTATAATCTTAAAAAAAGGCTGCAACGCTTAGGCATACGTGTCGAGTGTTTTGTTACATTTAAATTGTTGACGAGCTACATTGTTTGATACAAAACACTTTCACCGATTACTCACCAGATGCTCGAATGATAAGCTCTTCAAAGTCTTTCTGCATTTTTTGAAGAAATGGTCGAGTATTAAGAAAGTAACAAGTTTGTGTTTTCCCCGGTAAATTTTCCATAAACATTTTGCAATCTGATTATAAAATCGTAGCCTACATTACATTTCATTTTTGTTTGAACTCGCAACATTCCACTTGAGTTTGGTGCGATACTTATAAACAATAAATCCCACAGTTGAAACCATCTGACTGAGTTGTGGGATCCACAATTCCAAAAACCCAGTTCGATTGTTCTACGACTTCCGCTTCAGGGTTGAAAGTGACGAACTTCCTGCAAGGGTATAGTGCATAAAGTAGTGTTTAACCTTTGCTGAGATTGATATCATGATGCAATTTTAACAGCTGATTAGCTATCTCTATTTTGATGTTGCCATCTCGCTTTCTTGTTTGTTGCTACCTATAGGATAGATGAAATAAACCGTTGTGCTGGGGATGTGTAGGCCTACCACCTTTAACACAACAGAAAATAGTCGTTGGAATTCGGAAGTGTGCATGGGCTAAGACCATTGGTTCTCAACCTTTCATGTTTTGTTGCCCCCTTCTAAAGACTCTCAACACTTGTGGCCCTCTCCTCATCAACCGGATTTTGCAATATCACGACAGAGCTATTTACTAAAGGCCTCTGCTTCTGGCCCACGGAGAACCGCTCCGTAGCCCCCAAGGCGAGCTGAGGGCTTAGGTTGAAAAACCGTGACTTAGACATTAGACTGTGTTTTGGTGTAATTGTCCACATTCGCTGGATGAGAATCACATAATTTAGGCAAAAAATTTTTGAATTGCAACTCACTAGCAAAATCAAGTGATTTCCATTCTTATTAAAGACGTCACAAACAAGATCAAAGTTACCCATATCCGCCTGCAAAATAATTGATCACTTGTAGGCTACACAGCAACTATAGTTAAAGCAAGCATATGTCACAGAAAGGGCAATGAACGTTTTCCTTTACCAAATCTTTGGTATGCCTCCTTCCTTTTTCGAGATCACCTTGAAAAATCAAGCCAACGGCAAAATGTGGAATGACATACACTCTTTTTTCTTTTGCAGGTAAGAGGAGAATATAATCAAGAACCTAAAAACAATTTCGTGGAAAGAAATCGAGCTCGATGAACTATAACCAATCTAGACATCTACGCGACTCCCGAATTTTCGCAGCAATAAGAAAGCAACCAATGGTACCTCGCCATGAAGCCATTCTTTTCAAGCTGTTGAAAGCATCCATCCGAAGAATAATTGTGCGATTGCCAGTGTGGATCGCTGCTGCCACCAAATAGAGGATTTTAGTGACCCAAACATCAGATGCTAATTCCTGTTTACTGGTCCTGGTAAACAGTAATTGCATTTGATTAAATAGTTTACCTTATAAATGGAGTTATACCGTACAAAAACCATTCATTTGCAAAAAATATACTAAATGCAGGAGGGTACCTTTCATTTCAATGCAAATTTATTGCATTTACTGTCTATAGGTAGGTCTAGGTTTCGGTCTCGTATGTCGCTCACATAAAAGTGTAACCTGCAATCTTTGCAGCAAACAAATCTACTATAATAGCCAATGAAAATGATATAAAACACATCGCTATAAGTTTCCCGGCAAGTTGTTAAATTTTTAGTTGAATCGAGCAGTCTGTAGCACGATTTCAATGCAAGTTTACTGCATTTACTGTCTATAGGTAGGTCGACGTTTCGGTCTCGTATTTCGTTCACATAAAAGTGCAACCCGTGATCTTTCCAGCAAACAAATCTACTACAATAGACAAAGAAAATGATATAAAACTCACCGCGACATGTTTCCCGGAAAGTTGTTAAATTTTTAGTTGAATCGAGGAATTGTGCAACGTGATTTCAATGCAAACATCTTGCATTTACAGTCTATAGGTGGGTCGACGTTTCGGTCACGTATGTCGTTCACGTAAAAGTGTACACCGCGATCGTTGCAGCAAACAAATCTACTATAATAGACAAAGGAAATGATATAACAATCATCACTGTGTGTTTCCTGGAAAGCTACTAATTTTTAGTTGACTCGAGCGGTGTGCAGGCCGATTTCAATGCAAATTTATTGCATTTACTGTCTATAGGTAGATTCACTTTTCAGTCTCGTATGCAGTTCACATAAAAGTGTAACCTGCGATCTTTGCAGAAAACAAATCTACTACAATTGTCAAAGAAAATGATATAAAACTCACCGCTATATGATTCCCTGAAAGTTGTTAAATTTGGAATTGAATCGAGCGGTGTGCAGCGCGATTTCAATGCAACCTTATTGCATTTACTGTCTATAGGTGGGTTGACGTTTCGGCCTCCTATGTCGTTCACATAAAAGTGTAACTCACAATATTTGCAGGAAACAAATCTACTACAGTAGACAAAGAAAATTAAATAAAACACACCGCTATATGTTTCCCGAATGGTAGATAAATTTTTAGTTGAATCGAGGAATTGTGCAACGCGATTTAAATGTAAATTTATTGCATTTACTGTCTATAGGTAGGTCAACGTTTCGGTCTTGTGTGAAGTGCCTATAAAAGTTCAACCCGCGATCTTTGCAGCAAACAAATATACTACAATAGACAAAGAAAATGAAATAAAACACACCGCTATAAGTTTCCCGGAAAATTGTTAAATTTTTAGTTGAATCGAGCGGTGTGCAGCGTGATTTCAATGCAAGTTTATTGTATTCATTGTCTGTAGGTAGGTCGACGTTTCGGTTTTGTATGAAGTGCCCATAAAAGTTCAACCCGTGATCTTTGCAGCAAACAAATCTACTATAATAGAAAAAGAATATGATATAAAACACACCGCTATAGGTTTCCCAGAAGGTTGTTAAATTTTGAGTTGAATCGAGGATTTCAATGCAATTTATTGTATTCACTGTCTTTAGGTAGGTCGACGTTTCGGTCTCGTATGTCGTTCACATAAAAGTGTAACCCGCGATCTTTGCAGCAAACAAATCTGCGATAATAGACAAATAAATGGTATAAAGCTCATTATTCTCACGAAGCTCCAAATAAAGCTATAAAAATAATAAATCCAATTAATTCGGGATCAATAGAAGAACATTTCCATCACTTAAGCATCTTATGCCTTCCCAAACTATATAGCTTTTCAGTAGGCAAATTCATGCACTCTTATCATAACAAACTGCTTCCAAATCATTTGATGAATATTTTGTTCCACTCAGCTCAATCCGTTATCATTCCACAAGACTAGCAACCTCTAAAAACCTGTTTTTACCTAGAGCTAACTCTTCCTCAGGAAAATGTTCTCTTAAATTCATAGGCCCAAAAGTATTGGTCGTCAATACCAGACAATAGTAAATTTTCAACCACCTTCACCTTTAAATGGAAACTTAAGAAACATCTCCTACATGAAAAAAATTCCCAATTATGAACTTTAGCAACATTTCCCTTGTCCAGAACCAAATACTGTGTATTCTAGTATTCTGTAACTCTGCTTATTTTTTGTGAACACTTACTTTTCATATTTTCTGTGTGCACATTCTATACTTCTCGACAAAAAGGACACCCTTTGTTTTTTCTGTTTTGCTTTTTTTTCTTCTGTACCTCTTCAATTAGTTTTTGTAACTTTTTTACTTTTTTATTAGTACTATTTTTTTATATTGCTAAAAATATTCTAACCACACCAAAATCCTTCACTTAAATTCGATCCACTCATCTGTGTACATAGGCATGCGGTTTCACCTGTACATTTTCTTCACCATGTTCTGCGTTCATTCG
>Ga0210059_1012417_pt1 | contig 12867 bp, 8 predicted proteins | sample Ectturendosymbi2_FD_188042 | JGI IMG/M metagenome (GOLD analysis project Ga0210059, IMG submission 188042) | Ecteinascidia turbinata endosymbiont from Florida, USA - Sample 2 (SPAdes) (version 2) | ecosystem: Host-associated > Tunicates > Ascidians > Unclassified | place: Key West, Florida...
GAAATCGATTTCCTATTAAAAATTTGCTGATCGATTCCTTGCTTACACCCATTGTGGAAAGTACATACTTGAATAGAGATATGTGCAAGTTTGAATCATCGCAAAAAGACGAAAGCAGATGGCAGTCAACTGATTCCTGGAAAGCTTACAGAAACACTAGTGCTTTTCAGTGTCTTTGAGTTCTTGTTTCAGACTCCCACCAATAACGTTTATGTAAAGCAGACATTTTTCATTTGTTGTGGGATATAATATTACTTTTATATTGTATATTGCTGACAATTGTAGCTGTTATTAATTATGGGTATACTTTGCACAGCTAATTTGTTCACTAAAGTTTACCTAGATTTTACAATATCTATTCGAGTATATTGATCATGTAATGATAACAAGACAAGTGGTTAGGGTGGTTGTTTTCTGAATTACGTGTTGTAGTCCGATCATGTTCTAGCTGATGGCTTGTGGAATATTGAAGTTTGCAGTATAGTATACACCAAGGGTCTCCAAACTACAGCCCCCAGGCCAGATCCGGCTTATGAAGCCATTTCATCTGGACACAAAAACATTTTGTCAATAACGAAAAAATAAAACATTTATGAAAAATTTGTTAATTTACTAGAATGTAATATTTCTCAAAACAATGCCATGATGTAAGATGTCTGGCCCTTGAGCTGTTGTGTGATAGCTTATGGAGCCCTCTTGATCAAAAAGTTTGGAGACCCCTGGTGTACACTGTTGTGACCATAATAAAATTTCAGCACTGACCCCAACGGCATATCTGATTTGATACTTCCAACAATAAACATGCTTTTTGAATAGTTCTTCATGCAGAAAGATCTATATATCTGTTGAGGTGTATTGCTGACCAAATTGTTCTGAGTTTGCTTGGCCGCTTGTGGCAAAAGACATGAGTTCATTTTTTCCCGTCAAGGGTAGATTCAAGATAAAAATGTATGCTTTTGTGTTCCCCTTTTACAAATACAAAGGAAAGATTTTGCATGAAAGAGATTTCTGACTTCGCATGTAGCCTGGAGATTTTTTTGCTTGGTTAGCATGGAATGATTTGGGAGTGGTGATGGTTTTATGGGTACATCATTAATGATGGGTGCAAATTTTAAGGTCAACCTGTTTGAGTTTTCCACCCAAAACCAATATTTAAGCTCTTCCATAGTCCAGAATGTGTCAACTTATTTGAACAGGATCCTGTCTGAAGCACACATTGCCAAGCATAATTATGGAACTGCTTTTGACTAAGCCAAGAGTTTCTTAAATAACTCAAACAGAAAAATCATATTTTAACGTTCATTCCTTGCATTCTGTTTATTTTTACATTTGTGCTATGTTCATGAAATTTTTATTTAGCTTCTTGTGATATAGGGGTGTGTAAGTGCGAGAATGAACCAAGAAACAGCCCAGGCTTTATTCAGAGATGGAGCATTTCTCATTCTGCAAGGTGTTCCTGAAGGCACTGAGTTCGGCATTGATTGGAACTGCTGGAATACTGGTCCTAAGTTTGAAGGAGTAAAAATGATACCACCAGGAGTTCATTTTGTATTTTACAGTGCAGTTGCAGAGGGTAGTAATTCAACAGCTCCAAGAACTGGCTTTTTTCACATTTTTAACTCTAGAGAGATACTCATCAAGAAATGGAATAACAGTAATGAAGAGCTGGTTGATTACTTACCTACTGATGAAGAGCTATGTACCATAAGAGACAAACTGCATGACATGGACAAAAACTTGGGAGCATATCCATATGATACTTTGAAAAAGTGGGTGGCCATGTCTGACAATATAACCTCTGAATTGGTGAAAAAACTTTCTCCTGAGGATGGTGTGGTGAAATCTGTTTTAGAATTACTGCCTGAGGAAGTTGCAGTAGTTGGTGATGAAAATTCAAGAAGTTTAGTAACAGACAAAGATGGACTACCTTGCATGAGTGCTAATCCTGCATCTGTGATACGTTTCACACCAGTTGCAAAGCACTGGTACCCTGATGGTGCTTCTCCTGCTGAAGTAACAAAGCACAGCATCGACTCTTCTTACATTTTGTCAACTTTGTTAAGCACCTATCAGAATTACACTGACATCTTGGGAGAAATGCAGTTTGCTTTTGTTTGTTTCATTCTTGGACAGGTTTTTGATGCATTTGAGCACTGGAAAAAGTTGGTGCATGTTGTTTGCTCATGTGAAAGTGAACTTAATGCTCATTTGATGTTGTACAAAAGACTAATCAGTGTTCTGTATCACCAAATTACTGAAATTCCTCCTGATTTCTTTGTTGACATTGTTACTCATAACAATTTTCTAGTGTCCACTTTGACGCAGCTATTTTCAAATATTCAGCAAAGTTGTTTTGACGATGAGTTACAAAAAAAAGCAAAGCAATTTCGTAAGTACTTGACCAAAAAGTATCGATGGAAATTTAATGAGGAGCCTGAAGACTGGGCTCCAGTGGTTGTGGAAATGTAAATAGCCATCGTAAAGCGAATATGTGCTAAACTCCATTACAGCATTTGACTTGGAGCACTCAATCACACCAGTTATGTTGCTTGTAGTATCCAAAGTTTGTGTTTCAAACAGGGTTGCAGTGCCAGAGGTAAAATGTCCAAGTCCGACTCCTAGCTTCCAAAATTTCCTGACTCCTTAACGTAACATGGAGTTTGGCTGTCAATGATGGCAAAGTGAGCTAAAATTATTTTTAGAAATTTTGTGATTGTTGCTAGATACATGAGTAAAGGCTTTAAATTAATCTATTCATCATGGGAAACTGTGTAAGCAATAAGCAATGCACACTACTGCTTAAAAGAAAGTGTTCTTCCTATGATGCTGGGTTCTTCAAGCGGAAAGTAGTTGATTTTGTAGCAGCTACCAATCAATGGAAATTGTGGTGCACAGCAAGAATTCTGTTTCAATAAAGGTTTCAAAATAAATTGTACCATTTCAACAGGCATGAGTTGGGGCTCTTAGCTTTTAGGAGTGTAATGTAAATAAAGATCCAATTGGATCGAAATTCTGACTCCTAGTGTTCTTGGGATATCGATTCCACCCAGAAATCTCCAGCTCTACAACTCTGTTTTCAAAACTTGTCATTTTTGTGCATGGTAATAAAGCCCCACATCTACTTGTTGTTGCCTTGAAGCTGACTTTTTGTGAACATCACTCATATAGGTAGACCGTCATGAATAAGCTTTCGAGGAGCAAGCTTACATATTTTCAGTGTTTCATCGTTAAGAATTAACCGTTTGCATTCACTTCTTGACTTACGATCCCAGGTGTATTGTATTAAGGGTAGCAGGTAGACTCTATGGCCAATGTTTTGAATAATCTCTATCAGCAGATTTTCTTTATTTTTGGTCTTTTGACAGCAGAAAAAAATTTAACTCTCATCATCTATCTCTTCATTTTTTCCTATGTTTGTTTCTTGAACAATCTAGCTGTAAAAAAAACTCCGTTGTCAGTATCTGTGAGTTTTTCTTGGTGTTAATCCCATTTTGTTGTCTAAATTGGGCATGAAATGTGACCTCCAACACCATCAGGATTCAGTGGCATGGCGGTGCTAGTGCCATTTGTTTCCCAAGGCTTTTAGGAAAGTTCTTTCATGTAAATCTCGTTAGAATACTTCAGAACTTGAAAGTTTCAAGAATATTTGTTTCCATCCTTTGAAATTGTTGGTGCAACCGCCATTACGTACTTTTGTGACCACAAGAAAAATACTGTAGTTCAGCGACATCTGTCCAAAGTTAGGTTGACCTAACCATCTGAGTGATTACATAGAATGCTTACACTACTTTCAGTGGTCGTAGCAGAGTGTAATGTTAACCCGCTTTTTTAATGATTTTGGCGTCTTTGTAATTTCAGCCACGTCTATTTTGCTGTAGCGATTTTCGTCATCATTCGATACTTACTGTTGTTTTTTAAAGTAACGTTAGCATGTAACTTGACGTGTATTTGCAAGCCACGTTCGTGTTCAGAGACATACCAACTAAATCGAAAGTCTATAAGGGTATTAAAAATTGCGTGAAAGTTTACGTATCAACAGGTGAAAACTGCGATGCAAAAAGTGTTTGTCGTTTGCAACAGGACATTTACCACATTCAATCTACTGTTAAAGCGCGAGACATTTGTGTGACATTGCATGGGTTTCGGAAACGACATTTTTTTCTGTTTTTGAAGGTTGCACCTGTGATTTCTTGAACTCATGAGCGTTACGACGGATATTTTATAAGCTTTCACGGTACAGGCTTTGCAGTAGTGCTGCCAAAAGTTGCTATTCGCTTTAGTATTTGCACTGGCTGCTTCACGATTTTTAACTGAGGTCGTGGTATTCATTGATCCAGGGTGGCTACTTCCCCTGATCGGTGCTGTGTTAACAAGTCACGATTATTCGAACGATACCACGGTGTGTGACCTGAAAATTGGAGAAGCATTCGTCGGTCGCGCAACAGCAATTGCTCGCAGTGTTCACCAACCATTATACAATGACGCTGACGCCCAAAGTGCTGCAAACGTGCGTCAGTATGGTGACAAAGCAATGCATCCTGCGGTCGTTATCGACAGGCGGCCCACCTAATGTGTCGGATCTGCTGCAGGAAGCTATAGTACCTGTGGAAAAGGTCACCCGACCGCAGCAGGCTCTCTCCGAAAACAGAACAGTTCTACTCTTTTCGGGCCAAGGAAGTCAGCGGGTCGGAATGGCTGATGGTCTGTTGCAGTATCCCAACGTGAAGGAGATGTTTGCGATAGCGTCTGAAATGCTTAAGTTTGACTTGCTTGAATTTTGTCGAAAGGGTCCTCAGTCAGAACTAGACAAGACGAAGCATTGCCAGCCTGCTGTTTTGGTGACGTCACTTGCTGCTGTGGAGAAACTTAAGGTATGTCACACTTCCAAAAAATGCTATTAAGGTTGTGACGTCCAGTGGTGTAGTTATGGGGAAGGTGGTTCTCCTAAACGTTTAAAAGGGGGACGCACATGGCGCCAACAATGTCGGTTATGTTTTTTCTCTAAAGAAAGTTCCAGTTGTTAATAGTGAGAACGGAGGCGATGTATCCGTTGCTGGAATGTTACCGAAAACGTTATGGTAAAATTTTTATTACGAGGAAATCTTTTACTGTTGCTGTGTCGATAGGCCTTAACTGAACAACTCTCTTACTGTGTCTTCCAAATATAATCTTCAATTCCGGTCGTGTTGGTTTTAAAGCGTTAGTTCACCTGGATTAGTTGAATTATTTCGTAAGGACAATTCGGCTTGTACTGTACTGCCATGAACATTTTGGCTCAAATGGTCAGCCGCCAGGGCCAGCCTAGCAAGTGCGGGACCCCATTCAGTGGCGTGTGCAGAAATTTTTGAGGGTCATCAAGTCATAATGGTGGAAATCATGAGTGATGTGAAAGAGCGATGCCCGAAGGTGTAATGCCAATCTAGGAGTGTTTGGAGGCTTTGCTCCCCAGTTTCACCTCTCCAGCAGAGACTGTCCGTTCCATGGACATCTCCGTAACACCCAATTAATCCATGAGTTACTACACTCAATATCAGGAGCGTAATGAGGGAGGGCAAGAGGGGCACAATGCCCCGGGCGCCGAACGACTCCAATACGTACAAGGTTCGAACATGGGGGCGCCAACTTGCTTCTTGCCCTGGCGCCATCTAACCTAGTTACGCCCCTGCTCAATACCTCCTCTCTGGCGAGGTATACCTACCGCGGGCACGGCAGGCCAATTGGCCATGTTTTAAACGAAGTTAACAGCATGCTTGATATGATCAGCCAGAAAAGATAAGATATCACAACTTTGCTACAAAACATCAACAAACGAAAAAGCGTGACAACATGACCCCCCTTGATTTTGAAATTTGTTATCTTCCTATTAACGTTTTAGTAGAAGAATGTTTGTCTCTTAGTTTCAAGTTGGTGAAATGAAATTTCACCACTGTTGGCCAACCCCTGGAAATAATGCGTTTGGCCACCACCTGGAAAAATCCATTATTGCCCTACCCCTGGAAAAAATCGTTCAGACGCCCATGCTCCTTTGTGTGTAGATCAGGGCTTCTCAAACTTTTGAACATGTCCCACCATCTATCAAACGCATCATTTCGCGACAACTCTTCTATGCTGGTGTAATAGTACAATTGTACAAATATGTAAATGTTTTTCACTTCTCAACTGACCAAATCTTTTTGGAACCGGTGTCAAACGAAATTTCTGACTTGCGAAATTGCTGACTTCACACCATGTGCGCATGCACAAAGTAATATTGCACATATCAAATATGCTGAGAAAACTGATGATTAGGGCTTAAGGATTCGAGTTTAGGTAAGTGTGTCGGGTTAGGTGAGAAAAAGAAAAATAATTGAGGTCTAAGACTTAAGTCCAAAATCTTCCAGATGTTAAAGTTATTCCCGTAATATAGCTTGTTGTGGGTACCTGACATCATACCAAAAAGTTTTAATTTACAGAACACATCAAAAACGTAATTGTCAAACTTAATTTCTTTATTCTGAGAAGCAAAACAACTGACAAACAAGAACAGGTCAGAAATTTCGCTTGACACCGGAGCCAAAAGTTTTTAGATGTTGTAGCCGGATGTGGAGCCAAAAACGTTAGATGTCTGAGCTGGAGTTAGATCCCGAGCCTTAAACTTGAGTTCCGGCTTCGCAGTCCTGTTTAAGCTATCGCAGTCTACGATACGGAAAATGCATTTCATAAGATAGACTTATTTTTGTGCTTTAACATTAGCACAGTTCCTCAGAATTTTGTCCAAGTTTAATCCTGTGCGAATTCCGTATTCAATGGACATAAGCGCCAAACTATTTCGGTGCTTGTGTTGGATTGATTATCTCAAATAAGTTTTAATTACTTTTAGGTTAGAAATACTCCTTTTCCCGAATGCTAAGGTAACGAGGATGATCAAGAAAATGCCGAGGGTAATAAAGAAATTAGGGAAAGAGGCTGCCTTATCAGATCTCTATGAAGGAAGACCGACTAAACAACACACATTTTAAATTACGAAATGAAATAACATTTCAGGAAACAAGTGGCAGTAACCACCAGCGTACGGAGGGGGGAAGCCACTGTGCCATGGCCATCCCCTCAGACCCTAAAAATAAAAAATGTAAAAACAGTATTGTCTAAAACTTGCTTCCAGAATGCACAAAAATGCGTATTTTTAGGTGTAATTTTGCAAAATTTTCCCAGGGGTATGCCCCCGGACCCCCTATAATGGTCGTGCCTTCGGCACTTCCCCTAAAGTTGATTTGTGACGTCACACGATTGTGGCGAAACTTGCCCCACCCCGGATATTTTCTGCGTACGCCATTGGCAGTAAGTATTGAAACAGCAACAACTATCGAACCGTCTCTTGCAGCAACTATTAACACCCTCTTTTATCAGAATTCGTTGTGGAATCGTAGCAGTGGTCATTGTTTTTCGATAGTATGTGGTCTAGTTTTTCAATAGCAGCAGCAACTAGTTTAGGTAGAGAACGCTTGAGTTTTGAAACTGTTTTCTGTTTCAGTTGACAGGTCAAGTTTTAAAACCGCGCAGTTCACTTTGACTTTCGTCGGCAACGGATCCCATGCTTAAAAAATACTGTGGGTCCCGCGCCGGCAATACATAGCAGCTTCAATAGAAAGTGTTTGCATAGATTAGTGGGCGTTACGCGGGGGCCGATTGGAAGCAATCGGCTAAGGGCCGGCCTTGGCAGTCGCATCGTATCTCACATCGCATTTAAACCGATCACGCACCGTGGAATGTACCGTTGCCAAATCAATGACGGTAACCGTCGCACCGCACGAGAAAATTTGGACTTCATTTCGCCGCTTGAGACCTGCGGTTTCATCAGCAAGAGATTGCAGCGAATATATCACAACACCAACTGCGACAAACTTGAGATCTTGAGTTTGTTTGCTTTCTTTGCCCTTGTTTCAACGTTTCACCTGTCATCATTGCTCGCAGATTCAAGGACAGACGACGCGTAGTGTTTCGTGAAATCGATTCCCTACAAAGGCTGCTTCGAAAAATGTTTGTATTCAAAATCTCGGTGAAAGAGTTCGTATTTAAACGTTCCCACCCAAAGAAGCGTGCTAGTTTGACGTAACGTAACCTCCGTATTTTCTCATCCACAGGCGGAAGACGCGGCTGTTCTGGAAGAGTGTCACGCATGCGCTGGCTACAGCGTGGGCGAATATGCGGCGCTCGTCTTCGCCGGCTCGGTCTCGTTCGAAAACGCCGTGCGACTGATCAAAGTCCGGTCGCAGGCGATGCAAGAAGCGTGCGACTTGGTCGACAGCGCGATGGTGACCGCGTTGGGGAGATCGACGACTCGTTTCAAACGAGCCTGCGAGTATGCCCGGAACCACCTGAAACGGCAAAAACTGATCGAGGAACCCGTGTGCAGCGTATCGGCGTACCTTTGCCCGAATATGGTCACGATCGCGGGCCACACGGAAGCGATCCGGTATTTGCGCGAACACAAAGACGATTTGGACATTCGCAAGATCATCCCGATTCCCGTTTCTGGCGCTTTCCACACCAAGTTAATGCGAACTGCCAGAGCGAAGCTGCGCGCGGCGCTCAAAGACGTTCTCATAGAACCGCCCCTTGTAGACGTTTACAGTAACTGCACGGGCAAAGTATACGAGGGTCCAGACGAAATAGCGCGGTCGCTGCCGCAACAGGTGGTGCAATCGGTCAAGTGGGAACAAACTGTTCACAACTTTCTCAGGGGCTGTGGCCAGGGCAGCCTGCCTCACCTTTACGAGGTTGGTCCCGGGCAACAGCTGGGAGCTTTGGTGCGACAGTGCAACGGAAGAGCGTTTAAGCAATATCTGGCCGTAAATCCTATTGCAAAATAAACGCGTTTTTGCAGAACGCATCGATCTTTCACTGGAACCCACGATGCGAGCTTCCTATGAATCGTAATTTACAACTTCACTTGTTTAAAATGGTTTTCTGACAATTAGCGATGGCCATTGAAGTGACTTCGTAGTTCAGAGCAGAACCGTTGCCGGCTTTACGTTTGTGCCGGGGAGACTTGATATTGAAAATTTGACAAAAAAATCCACTGATTTATAGTGTTTCTTACTTCAATTTGGGGGGCTTGGTGCTTTATTTGTGTAGGTTAAGCCTACCAAAGCGCCCTCCCATGCAGGTGGGAATGGCAAACAGAGGAGCAATTAATGCTTCTGTCTGTCGGTTACGCATTGCCTAGTGCTGCAAGGCACTGTCGTTTGATACTGAGGAGCTCGTTTCGTAGACGGCTAACTGTCTCCCTGCGTTAATACTAAAAAAGATTCAATCAAGATTAAGTTCAGGTCTAGGCAGTTGGGTACTAACTGCCTTACCTAGATAGAGACCCAAATGACAAATTTCAATACCTCAGTAACGTGCAATGTCGCGAATTGGTATCGCCAGTGTTGCTTAAGCACAGAAGTTTGGAATGTAGTTTAACCGGCCAGCCATACTTTCAAATAACAAGCAAACGGGCTAATTTGCGCCACCCGGTCGTCAACAGTGGACATAACGCAGAGTTAGAAGTCGGGTGGGAAGTGGAAGTCAGTTTGCCAAAATGTTTCGGGCCTGCATGCAAAATTTTTGCAGAATGACGGACACTTTTTCTCCAGTTGCTGTTGAAGCAGTCCGGTTGATTAAATCTTCATTAAAAATGAATAATTGTCCATTCTTTAGTCGTGTCTACTTTGCTACGCCACCCAGAGCCGGATTTAGATGGTGGGGGGGCAAGGCGTGGTGGGAGGCCCCATGTGCGGATCGGATATGGAATTTTTAGATAGGGAACGGCCGAAGTCACCAGTATTTCCATGGATCGCAATATTTATGACGCAATCAAGTGACGTCAAGTTTGCTAACCCAAGTGTAACAAAACTTGATCCAACATGATAATTGACAATGATTAGCGATTTGTGAAGCTGTTGCAAAACCGGTCACCAGAAGCATCGTGTTTTCTTTTTTTGAAATTTTGCTTAAACAGTTTCTGGTCGATCCAACGTTTTCATCATCTCTAAACCTCAGTCCTCGCTCACCAATAAATTTTGCGACAGAAACCAAATGTTGCAGAAGCGATTTCCAATATTGTTGGCATTGATTGACCTGACTGGCTAGCTCTTTATTAATTCTTCGTAGTGATTAATTACATCTGCGACTAAAGGTAATCGTGGTATCTGTATGTTCCATTGATTGCTCGTGGCTCCTCAGCGTGTTTCCAGACGCAGATTCCTTTCGTAATAAGGCAATGCGCACATTTAGTCGTATCCGCGCACATCACTCTACACGTGAAACAATAAACACAAGTTTGTGAAGGAGAAAAACAAAGCCAGCTTCTTTCAACGACTTCGGCGCTGTGGTTCTGGCGCCGAATAAGATTTGTGGTGCAATATCGTGACGAGTTCCTGTCTTTTCTGTTCTGCGGAACATCATGTTTTAAAAATAAATTTTCGTTTTTCAACCAATGTTCCCGCATTTTTTCCGGTATATTGGATGCCAGAAGCCGATGTCTTTGTCTCCAGTGATAGCGTCAGACAACTCATCTATCTTGTTTTTCGATGATAATGGCAAGGGTTTTTTAAGGTGTTTTAGGGACCCGAATCGGGTCCCTAGAATTGAAAATTGGGTCCCTAAAATCAGAGAAAATTATCATCGGGCCCCTAGACTCAAAGAAAATCGGGTCTTTACAAGTCCACACCGGGTACCTAACAGTTTCCTTAAAAAAGCCCTGATAATGGTATTGCAAGTTGCAAAATATTTTGCCCATCTGTCATGTTCCATCATTTTACAGTAAATTGCATTTGGTTGATGCTCTTTTTGGACGAACTCCAGCAAGTTTTGGTATTGGTCAAACAGTTCACTTCAGCTTCATCAATAGAAACATTGCTATCAAGCAGATACTGGTCACATGTTTCATCCTTTTCCCAATTAGTTGTTTGCAAACGGAGTAATCTAGTCAAAGCATTTTATATTCAGCAAATAAAGTGGTCGATTTAGCCAAATGTGAAACACAAGACTTGTACAATACAGATACATCTGACATGAATGAATCACAGTCATGATCCTTGTCTTCGCTGCATTTTCTTAGTGCTGATTTAAAGTTGGCTTGATATGTACGTCTGATTGTCTCGATTGAATCCTTGCCTTCACGGTGGCGAAACACGATACAACCACAACAACTGATCCTTTTGACTTCTCAATATTCTGAACCACAAATGCTTGCAAATGTCTTAATGTGAACAGAATTCGCTCAAATAATTTCCAAAGATACGTTTCAGAATAACAGTTGGCTTGTCGATGGACATGAAGTATGAATTTGAAGCTTGATACAATTGAAGCATCCATGGGAAGCTGCGATAAAGTGATAGCCACCTGGTTACGCTACAAAAAATAAGTTTTTGGTACTCAATATCCACAAGTCACAACAGTCTTTTCACACTTTGCGAACTGTGCAAATGCAACCACACGCAATTCATTCAGCCTCAACATCATTTAGTTTTTGATCGCGCGGCGCGAATGTGTGACCGCATTTTTGCACCCCTAGATTCGCTATATTAGAAACTACCACACTAAGCTATGTATAATACACTGATCACGGTTCATCAGCAAAGCTATTACAGTATGATGGCGTCAGTAGTCACTAATGCCAAGGTCACTGAGATAATGAAAAAAGATTTACCACTGTTATGTAACCATTAATGTGAAAGCATTCCAGCCGAGAATTAACTCAACCATAACATTGATTAATTAGACAACTCGCAGGCCCTCCCATAAACTAAGCTTCGCCACCACCTGGTATCTTGTTGCAGTAAAGTAGGGACAGTTTACTGTATGCAAAAACAATATATCAAAGCCAGTGACGCAAATGACGGGAGGCAGAGGGGTGAAATACCCCCCTGGCAGTCTAAATCTGAAAACTGGACCGCCATCTTAAGTGATATTTCAGTTTTAATATTCGTTTGGTTTTCAGTAGGTTGTTTTTTTGCATTTTTCGGATTGTTTTCCGTTGATTTCGGGTTTTAGCATAGATATCCATATCCGGATTCACCATCATTTCTCAAGTTTTTTTCCGAGTGTTGGCTAGTGGGCCCCTTTTAGCTAAGTTTTCCACCCTGACTCAAAGCTCTAGTTACGCCACTGATTACAGCTATGTAAAATAAGAATGCAAAAATGAGGACATTTCTCCTGAAAAAAGTGGACATGAACTACAAAAAGCTGGCGTATAGTAGCCATACCCAGCAAGGCTACTCATATGCGACCTATGGAATAGGAATTTGGTCTTCCATACATATACAGGAATATGGTCTTCCATAGATCCAACAATTCGTTTAATACCAAATTATCACCTATTTGTTACTAAATTAAAACATAAACTTTAAGAAGAGCAATGACATCATCATTGAAAATCAGCAAAACAAATATAGGCCTACGATTACTTCCAAAGCACTGCAAATATATAATTCTGCGTTATGAAAGGGCAGATGTTGTTTTCCAGTTATGCTCTGGCAATGTGTGACGTGCTAAATTTAGTAATAAAATTTTGTTAACATTTCCTGGCCTGGATCGTCTTTATTGAAATGCACTACTGTTCAGTCTGGTATTGTTTCTTTTTTTTCTCTCTGTTATAACTTATTCATCAGGGCCAGGGCCGGATTAAGGGGGGGCAACGGGGGCAATTGCCCCGGGCCCCCCGCTGCAAGGGGGCCCCCCGTGATGAAATTTATTTGTTTCAAATAAAATACTCGGTTGAAAAATTTTCGTGATTCAGAAGCGATACAAGAACACAACTCTATTATATTCCTATGTTTTGTCAAGTATGAAGGGCACCCAACAACAACTGATTTCTCTACATCAGGAGTGGGGAACCTAATT
>Ga0210059_1012418_pt1 | contig 12867 bp, 8 predicted proteins | sample Ectturendosymbi2_FD_188042 | JGI IMG/M metagenome (GOLD analysis project Ga0210059, IMG submission 188042) | Ecteinascidia turbinata endosymbiont from Florida, USA - Sample 2 (SPAdes) (version 2) | ecosystem: Host-associated > Tunicates > Ascidians > Unclassified | place: Key West, Florida...
AATAATATACAATAAATAACAATGTACTGTATGTGTACTGTACTTTGTAATGTTCTGTATATGATCTAATTTCATAATATTGCATGTTGTTCGATTATCCGAACAATTCACTTATCCGAACCACCCCTGGTTTTAATTAGTTCGGATAATCGGAGTTCTACTGTAGTTAAAAAAAACAGTCGGCGATGGCCTTCGCTCCAAGTGAAAGACGGTGTTGGTAAAGTGATGCAAACTGTGGATAGCTTGCGGTATCTTGCAACCAGCTCGCTCGCACGCCGCGTACCCTCCGAATGCTACAAAAGCAAGCTTGGGTCAGTGTTTCGCTGTAACATCTGCTTGATTGCCATGGATACGACGCTCCCTCCTGGTAATCTGGCGCAAGCGTGTCCAAGTTGTGTGTGAGAAACAGTGGTGCATGGATCGGCGATTTTTAAAAATTTTGTTTCTTTTTTTGGAGGGGAAGCAGACAAAATTTCTGTTTGTTTTTAAATTTAACAGCTCTTGATACTGGTATAAAGGCAAAGAGCGGCTTCCATTATTATTATATAATCACTCGAAACTCAGGTGTCCAGTATGTACCGCTTCACAAACTGGGAACTCGTCGTGAGAATAAGTAGTAGAAATCAGCGTGTCACTGTATCAAGTCAAAAGCACCGATCACCGTTTCGTGATGTTGATTTTTTTACCACTGCCCACTTTCCGTACAATCTCTTTATCCGATGCAGACATTTTGGTACTCGTCAAACTTAAGTAGCCAGGAAATCATGACTCCGTTACTGCTGAAACTTCTGTTTCAGAACATTAAAAATATATATATTTACGATATTCAAACATGTTGATGGTTCTTAAAATGTGACAACCGTTATTCACCTTTTCTCCTTGCAGCTTCAGTTTAAACTCGTCTGTGTAAAAGTTAAGGCAGACAATTTTCCAACGAATTTACGGAAACTCCTTACGGTGTAAAATAGGTAGTAACAGCTGTATGTATTATCAACAATATTAGTCCATAAGTGAAAATAACACTATCACCATTTCAACTGTTAACCGATTACATCTCTGAATCAAACGCCAGCTCCGAAGCAGCCCAATGTCTATTTTCAAATCATTGCTTCTGTTCGGTCATAAAATAATTGTGTAATTAACCTCATCATGACCGAACGCTATCCACACGATGACTGGTTCTTCGTAGTGTAGGTGGGCGACTGTGAGAAAAGGTGAAACCCGGGCAACCGTCCAGACGCGATCAGCGCGCCGCCTCACAGCAAAGCATTCATCTTCACACGCGCCCGCCTTTTCTGGTTAATTCTCTCGCCACGCGTTCAATGCTAACGTTGCCACGTAACGCGAAGGGCGGCGTCCTGCGCTGGATGAGCAGGAGATCGACCGAATTGAAGACGTGTGGGTCGCTTGGAAGGAGTCGTGGGCCGATGACGAGATTGCGCTGCAGGTGAGAATCGCTCTCGTCGCGCGCCTTGCCTGTTCGATATTTGACGACTGTTGCGATCAAATACCGAACAACAGATGTATAGATGCAGTGTTGTTCAATCAGTGCGTTGATAATATAAATCTTTTTCTGCCGTGTGCGGCGGCTCAATCTGCATTTCACAAGACCTTGCTGTCAGCCTTCCTGTCCTGATCGGTTTCACGGTCGCTTTCGGTTCTTGCGCTGAACTTTCTGTTTCCTGTCCAAGGTTCCTGCCCACCGACCCTACATGTTGTCTTTTCACGGTCAGTGGACCTCATCGGGCAACGTCCCCTCATCTCCATTCGCCCGCGAAGGTATTTCATGCAATGACAACATTTTTTTAATTCGACATCGGTGGCACTAGCAAACATGCTCTGCCATCGCGTTTCACGCTTGAAGATTACCTGCTTTGTCAGTTGCGTGAGCCGTGTTTCCGTATATTTGCGTTGTCAAAATTCGAGTACGCCTAAATTATTTTCGTGCGGAGACCCTATTCCAGCCTTAGTGGTCACGAGCCTCAGGGTGTGGCGGAGGATTCACTTGTTGGCATCACTGCCGCTGTAGCCAGTGCGCCTGTAAAGACATAACTGGCCACTTCTGCCCCAAAAGCATATCCCCGGTTTCGACAACGTGTCGAAAAGGGTGATGTTAACAGAACGTGCCAGGTTTATCTCTTCCAGGTTCTTTTGACACATATGCTAGACGAAAAGAAATTGTCTTATCTCTTCGATTTGTTTTTTATCCAAACACTGACTCTTTGATTCCGTCGTTTGTTTCGTCAAGTATCGCCAATTGCTCATTTATTGCCAGCGGCATTAATCGGGTGTTTTCGCCCAACGCAGGCGAGGAGGATACTAAAGGGGAAAACAATGGCCCAACCGATTTCCATGAAATTCTATTAAAAAGTTTGAAAACCGCTCAGTTGTCGACCATCAACGGCAAATACCTGATCGAGACTAAGTGTCCGCAAGACCGTCCAGTCACACCTGGGTACAGGTAAGCTGCAGGATTGGAAGGAAGGAGCACGGTTTCGTTGTAGCCGCCAATTTCTTTTCTGATGAAGTAAAAGGTAGTTTCCTCGGGAAATGGATGCCGCGTTAATATTTAATTTCGGTTGAGTTATTTTTAAAGTCGCAGGAACGAAAATAAAACGAGTACGCGGCGTGATTTGTAATGGACGTTGGTTCATGTTTGCATTGTTTTTTACGGCGTGTGTCCAATATACGCGTCTTAATTAATCCAAAATCCTACAGTAACATGAAACGTTAGTCAGTGATATAACATCCTAAGATCTTGGATTAAAAAAACACCACAGAAGTGTCAAACCCCTTGACGCAGTGTCGCCCTTGTTTTACGTGATGATTGACACCATAAATGACTATGCGGTGACATTTCCACCGTCACATGACGTGCCGCATATACCAGGGGTGGCCAAAGTGCGGCTCGCTCTTCGAACGAATGCATGCGGCTCCTTGCGCTTTCCGAAAAATTATATATTTGTTTAATTTTTAGTTTCTATTGCAAAGCGTAAAAAATTTGGAAAATGCCACTGTGGTATCTACTAGCTAGCGTGCCTTACAGTATCACTTTTGCAAGTCGTTCCAAAAAGAATTATGATGTCACAGCGAAGCGTAGATTGCAAATAAATTCGTGCTTTCAGATTTTTATGTTGCGGCTCTTTGTAACTTGGGTTTTACGATATGTGGCTCATACATAAGAGCAGGTTTGGCCACCCCTGGCATATACGGTGGAGTTCCGGTAACAGTAGTCTCAACGCTCTCTGCCAGTTTTCGTGCTGTTTCAATCCATAACCAACTGACTTTCTCATTACCCCAGCTCCGAGTGGTCCCTATGCGGGTCGTTCGCTGTGCGAGCGGCCATACTGGCCCAGTCGACCTTCACTCTGGTCCCGGCGCCCGAGCACTACCCCTCCATCTCATCCTCGTCGCTGTTCGTGACGCGCCTCGCGGAAGCGATAAGGTCGGGTTCGGTCCCCGTCGTGGTCGGAACCAACGCTGCTTTACCCTTCGACGAGTTCATCGAGTGGGAAAAGGCGGCGGTGGTTATTCCCCAGGTATGACGTGTGGCGAGCGATGACGTCAGTGGCTCCGTGTAAGGGACGAGTGTTGCTTTTTGATGAAAATGCGCTTGATACACGTAACATAGAATAATGGAAGTTGCTTTTTCGTAGACTTACACACGCGAAACACATGTTGATTCTGTTTCAATGGCTGGTGTTTAGAAAATGTTGCCACAGGCGTCAAGTCCGTGTGTCTGGTGCAGTTGCGTCCTCATGTCGGCCCACTTTTTTAATTGTCGCAACAGATACCTGGAGGACGAGATTTTTTTATGGTCGGTGTGATTTTTACGCCCTTGCTTTTCCAGGCCCGAATCACGGAACTGACATTCCTGCTGTCGAGCTTCCCGCACGCCGACATCCTGTCCATGCGACGTCACGGGCGATTCCTCTACAACGCCTACTTCTCGTCGCCGCGCGCCGTGCTCGACTCGATGCTCGCCGCCGTCCGGTCCAGGCTGCTCATACCCCCTATGCCTGCCACGGGCCAAGTCAGGTCGGAAGTCTTTTTCTGCTGTTGGAATAGAAATGTTTGAAAGGATTTAGTTCGGGATATGGGTCACCGGATTTTTGCCGAGTATCTTCGGGATGGCGTGTGTTGCTTCACGGTTTCGGTCTTTCAATTTTTTCCTCATAATTTTCCTCAAAAAATATTTCATCTAAATACCCAGATGGTCTCTCAAAATACAGAAAAACTTCGATGCATAGCAACCACCAAAATACATTGAAGAAACTTTGCCTTAAAGACCATCTCGGTATTTAGATGAAACAGTTGCGGTCTCTTGAAATGTCTTAACTCTTTGTTAGCAGTCACCAAGATCAAACCTTTTAAAAAAAACCCTGACCATCGGAAGACTTTCTTGGCGAAGTGCGTGTGGATGAGCTATACGACACTTTTGCATCATCTTAAAGCAGTGGCTGTTAACCTTTCCAACCCCGGGACCCTCTTCCTAAAGACATTGACCTGGGCACCCCTCGTCTGCTGCGCAACCTTCAACGTAGGTGCATGATGAAAGAGCAGACACTGTTGTGATAAGACGGATAAGTTCTTTACTTTGGCATTCAGAAAATACTTTGGCATTCCTACTGGGGACCCCGTTAAGAACCACTGCCTGAAAACAAATTGTCTTATTAGGTGTCGTTTTATTCTGTATTCCTGTGCACTTTTCGTCTGTACATTATTCGCTCTCAAATGCGTGCAAGGCTTATGTTCACACTGAATTGACACGCACAGACTTGCATCGTCATATCGCGATGGGTCGGACCACTGCTTTACTTGTTAGTCATTGTGCTCCCTACCTAGGAATAAAAAAACGCTCCATTTAAGAAGCCTCAAAGCGGCGTCCCGATGAAGGTCGTTCGATCTTTGCCGAAATTCGTTCGATCTTTGCCGAAGGTTGTCTGATCTTTACCGAACTTCGTTCGATCTTTGCCGAAGGTCGTTCGGTTTTTGCACCAACTTCTCGGGAAATCTTCTGCAAAGGTCGCATTCGCTTTCGCAGCAATCTGATCGAGCACGACAGCTACAAGGTCGAACAGCGCGATCCGGAGCCGGGCGACGCCCAGTCCGAGTTCGGAGTTCCGCCGCCGGAAGGAAAGATCGACTCGCCCGAGTTCGCGCGAAACTTCACCATGGTAACGCTTGACGCGCACGAGTCGTGGAACAGGCAGCCGGGCCCGTTTTTCCTCTTTCCAAGCCTTCCAAGCGACCGCGCTCTCCCCACCGACGCGCAGTTCATTGGTGAGCTTATAATGCTTGACTGGGTTCAGTAAGCGGAGTCGATTGACTTAAAATGTACCCTCACCTGAACTACGCTCTGCTGTTAGTCCGGTTCCTACATCGTTTCCTCGACTCTCGTTATCTTCACTTCGCTTCAGGTGTCTCTTGCAGAAATCAAAATGCGAGCTTGCGAGAGCTCTGATGGAATAGTTTGGTTGCACCGGAAAGTAAATTCGCTCATACGTGAAAAGAACCCATTGAAACGAACAAACGCATATTTTCTTATATTCGATGAGGATGTTGTTCGCGACAGGCCGCGGGATGTGCGTGTTTGTAACTTTGTTGTTCGCTTTATGTGTCAGGCATCTGACTTCTTTAAATAGTGCGGGGGCAATCAAAATGAGTCACGTGGTCTCAAGTTGAAAATAAACAATTCGGGAGCCCCAAAGTGACGCTTCACTGATTATAGGTTGCGGACTGTTGTGAGTAGTTCTGCATGAGTGCGCTTGACTGACTGGTCAAGAGGTCAGCGATCACAAGACGCACTTCTGATTGGTCGATTGTTTAAAAAGTCATTCCTGCACGTGAGCTGTCGTTAGAGAACTGCACGCTCTTTTTGACGTTATCCCTGACGTCATGCTTAACCGTCATCTTCTTACACAGCGATTTCGTCGCAGGGTCTCCGACAGGTTTTCGGCCAATCGGCGACGGCGCGGGAGGGACGGGCCGGGTGTTCCAGGAGTCGCTGGGAGGTAATACGCCGCGCGAACAGTTCACGATGGTCATGCTCACGTACAAACGTGAAGAAGTTTTGCTGCAAGCCTTGAAGCGGCTGAGCGGGCTTCCTTATCTTAACAAGGTTGGTTGTTGGTCAAACGGTGTAAATCAATTGTTCTCTGTGGAAACCGATTCGAAGGTTTCTTCTCGTCGCTTTTGTCTTATTCTCTAAGCTTCCGTTGATAAAATGGTTGTTTTATCTACAAATAAAGGATATAGACATTGACGTGAAGTTTTAACGTGCTTTTTGAAAAACAGTTTGGGCTTGAAACAAGAACGAAAAGTTTGTTTTCCGAAAGTATTCCTTGTACCCGACCTGGTGTCGACGATGTTGCGTGGTTCGTTTAAACCAGGGGTCGGGAACCTTTTTGGCTAAGGGAGCCATGAAACCTACATATTTTTAATTGTATTTCCGTGAGAGCTATATAATATTTTTCAGCACTTAATGCAACTATCTTACTTAACTAGCGTGTGCATTTTTAAGCAAAATCAATAATTTTAAACAATGGTAAATGTCTGAATTTTCTATTTGATGACATGCTTCTTACTGTTCATGCGACTTCGGGCGCTGCATGGTGTTGCTGAGGGCTTTGTAGTCTGGTAGATGGAAAATTACAGAAAAAGTTTCATTCGTAACAATCGTGTTAAGAAAATATCAAGCGAGCCAGATGTCGTCATCAAAAGAGCCACATCTGACTCGGGAGCCATAGGTTCCCGACCCCTGGCTTAAACTTTCCAAGTTTTGCGTTTCACATCGACTCATTTTGTTTCGGAAACAAAGGAGAATTTGCCGGATTCGATTGTGGCCTGTTTTGAAGAAACTGAACACACGCAACTCTTACTCGATGCCAACCCGCGATAGTTGCGGCTTTCATCACACGCGCTTTGCAGGTCGTGGTGGTGTGGAATTCTCCCGAGCCCCCGCGAGCGGACATGCGCTGGCCCGAAATCGGCGTCGAGGTGGCCGTTGTCCAGCCCGAAAAGAACAGCCTGAACAACCGCTTCGTGCCGTGGGACGTGATCCAAACCGACGCGGTGCTGTCCATTGACGACGACGCCCACTTGCGGCACGACGAAATAATGTTCGGGTTCAGGTGAGCTTTAGAAAAAAAGCGAACGGATTTTCCACTCGGGACTGCAACCAGTGCTTCCTAAGAGCGAAATGGCGAACTTAACTCTACCTTGCTTCTTTCCATACCGACATTGGGCAAAGCCGTGGCCATTTTTCGACTTCGTTCCTTGATATTCAGCGGTTGTTCTTCTTCAGGGTTTGGCGACAGAATCGCGATCGCATTGTTGGCTTTCCAGGCCGAGTCCACACATGGGACCCGCGCGGCTCCAACTGGCTCTACGACTCAAACCACACCTGCGAGCTTTCCATGGTCCTGACCGGCGCGGCTTTTCTGCACAAGGTTAGATTCTTCCTCCTTTTTAGGGGGTGCTGGTTTTCTTTTTTTCGAGGGAGGCCAGCTGGTTGCTGGACGAGACGTACGTGTGATCTTTAAGCCGACTTGATGACTTGATTTTGGATTAAACGGTTAACCTCATTTTTGAGCGTCGCGATATGTTGAGCCCAATTTAAGTTTGTTGAAAATACTTGGACATTTGGGAAATCGCGTAACATGAGAAGAACAATAAGAAGCTACGGTCTCGACCGTCTCCAATTTATGATGAAGTCAGGGATAAAACATTGTTTGTACAGTCTCGATTTTTTTTCGCGGGTCCTGTTTAAAATGGAGCTGCAAGTTTTGTGTCCTCCGGCACCAGCCACTTGCAACTGACCAGTGACTATATCTGGTCACTGTGTCCCGTGATGGACAAACCTGAACGGACCACTGTGTTTGGTTCTTTGCTGGCTTTCATCCACCGAAGCTTGAAAATCCGCGGTCAAGTAGACGAGCGCAGGCTTGACGCTTGCTAAGCGATTCTCGTACACTTGTTGGTGGATCGCATGCACGAGCAGCTAATCCATCTTACGCTGTTGCGCAGTACTACATGCACCTCTACACGTCGTGGCTGCCAGTCGAAGTCCGCGACATCGTCGACGAGTACATGAACTGCGAAGACATCGCGATGAACTTCCTCGTGTCGCACGTTACTAGGCAACCGCCGGTGAAGGTTGGTTTCCGCGCCGAACCGCAACGGCTCAGAGATTCAAAGACCTTTTTAAGAAACAGCAGCCGCTACCAGCGCTGCTAACTGTCGGCCCGCTGTAAGGCAAAGCAATAGCGACCAGTACGCCAAGTCATGGGCGTCGGAAAGATCTCTTCCAGAGGGTCAATAATGGATTTTTCCAGGGGGTGGCCAAATGATTATTCCCGGGGAGGGCCAGTAATGATGAAATTTTATTTTACCAATTGGCAACTAAGAGAAACACATTTTTCTGCTGAAAAGATTTGGGAAAAAAGCGAATTTCAAAATACAGGGAGTAAAGTCCCACGTTCCGACGCTCATCCGGCAAGTCTCTTGTATTTTATCGGCTTCGATTCAACGTCGGCAAACCTTGTTCTTGAAACGGTTGGTGAACATATGTTCATGCATAATGCAATAACACATTATGAAATACACCATTTGAATAAGAGCTGATGATGCCTACATCGTAGGCGAAATATATACTCTGCAAGATCTTAAAGTGTCTGATGCTTTGCTGAGAAAGGATTTCTTTCCGTAGACAGTGTTATGTAATTACGTTTTACTTCGTCTGCGCTGCGGCCTCTGATTTTTCGGGATGCCGAGTGAATCCATCGTTGGCCTTGCCACACCCGAGGCACTGACTAATGTTGCTACGAAGCTTGCTCTTCGCGAACCAGTCGTTGTGAAAAAGAAACACTCAGGTCGATGACCTTCTCACCAGATCCCCATTCGTTATTAACGCATAATGGCTATAGTTTATTTTCTCAAATATCGTTTGAAGAACAAAAACTAAATCAACGACTCGTGGTGTTCTCTGCAGGTCACGTCGAGGTGGACCTTCCGGTGCCCGGGCTGCCCGGACGCGCTGTCCCAGTCCCAGGAGCACTTCGAGGAGAGACACAAGTGCATCAACAAGTTCGTGAAGATCTTCGGCTACATGCCGCTTGTTTTGACACAGACTCGCGCCGACTCCGTGCTCTTCAAAACGCGCGTTCCCCACGACAAGCAAAAGTGCTTCAAGTTCATCTGAGATTGGCGGAACACCTTTCCCGTTTCAACGATGGTCTTCTTCCCATAGTCAAGATCACCGCCGCGAAGTTCTTTCGCGTTTGTCGCAGTCAGACGCAGATGCGGCAGAACAGGACTGGAGTTGTTTTGACTCGTCCACCAAAACTTCCGGTGCTTCAGCTTGGGACCAGCACCAGGTTACCAGACAGCGAGAAACCGAACGGAAGCTTGGGCCGGAGAGTAGCAAGTCGCTCGATTTATTTGTTCCCTCTGCAATCAAAACCGAAAGTGCTTTCCCGCGCGGCTTTCGCCACGCGCAGCCAGCGCATGACGTTGTGAAGCTCACTTACCTTTCCTATGTTGAGACGTATCAAACGATGGATTCTTTTCTGACCTATCGTTTGTTTTCTAGTTTCCCACGCTTGTTCAAAGTTCATTTAGGTTTCGTTGCGTTTTAATTTCCAACTTCCTCATTTTTACCGTCTTCATGCATTGCCGTGTAGCGGATGTCCGCTTGTGATACGATGTAAACGCTTGTCCTGTCATTTTTGGAACCCGCAATATTCCCCCCTTACAGCAACATCGTCATTTTGTAGGAGCGGGTACGGCAAACTTTGTTTTATGAATACTTCGTAGGCGCCTGAAGCAGGCCTTTGTTTTCGTGCAGCCGGAGTTCCGACTGAGACGCCGACCCAAGTCGTTGCGTAATGCAGCGTGTTGACGAAAATCTTGCTTAAATCGTGATCTCTTTATGCGCCGCTGCACTTTATGACGTTGCAGCGAAACGTTATTTGCACCGGAAATCGCTCTCCGCCAAACGGCAATCGTCTCAGTATCGCATTACAAAGCAGTAGCCGGAACAATCGCATTGTGGTTTCTACGCAGCAACTGCCAACCCGCGAGCCGTGCTCGTGGTAACTCATTCTCCCCTACGTCACTTTTTCGCATTGTGACGTCGCGCTGGTCGATCGTCAACCCGTGGTGCGCTACAGGTGACGTCACAATGAGGAGATCAAACGCTGCTCGAGGTCTCCGCCCACGCCTTCCTGAAGCATTGTCTTCGCAATCGCGACTTTACCTGCGTGACGTTGATCACTCGCTCCCGCCTGTTTCAAGCATTCCACTTTTAGCGTCAAGCAATCGACCGTCGCGGCATATTCAGCCTGGCAAGCGAAGATGCGAACGCGCGACGCGGGCGTTGCACGTGAAATTGCTCATGCGCCTGCGACTGAGCCGGATGCTGACGAAGGCTTCCTCCTTTCGCTTCTTACCTTGAAAAAGAGGACACACCTGTTTCGCAACTCATTTATGTTTTGTAATAATTGTACGCAACCACGACATTAATGCTCTCGATGCGGTGAACAGTCACATGTTCCCTCCCAGCTTGTTATCCACTGTGTGACGCTGGAGTTTGTTCACTGCTGTTACCTGAACCGCTCTAACTTGTGTTGTTTCGCATTTTGTTGTATACAGTATTAGTTGAACCTGCTTGTGTGCTGCGTGGTTGTGTTTATCCGCAATGAGGTGCGCATTGCCTATTTTCTACACCGCTTCACAAGCTTTGTGCTACAACATGCATTCATGGGCGTCGGAAGGATTTTTCTAGGGGGTCAAAAGTGGTTAAATTTGTTTTTTTACCCCTCGAAATTGAAAAAACAATCTTTTTTGCAGCGATTTTCAAAATCCAGGGGGGCAAGGCCCCCCCTCCGACGCCCATGCATGCGTTGTCATGACAGATTCACGTGCTCTGTGCTCAGTTTGTCTTGGTTTGAACAAGTCAAGCCGTTCTGTAACTTCGTGGTGTTGACGAAATAGTTATGATGGAATTTACTTGGACCGTTCAAATTCGAAGCTAGATTGCGATGCGTGCTCTTACTACGTCTGTAAAGTGGTGTGGTCTCAACCGCACCGATGCTCATCGACGCGTCCTGAGGTTACTCGGGCTGTTTACTTCGGAAAAAGGCGATTTTTTTTATTTGTTAGTTTGTTTGTTTATTTACTGTTTGCGTTCTACAGTTTCGTGCAACAGCTAACTTGACAAATCTGTAACTGCAAAATCCGGTTGATCTCAAAATTCAATCAGACTTACAACGGTCTTGAAGTTTCTTGTCTACCGCTTTTCTTTTACATCGGGGTGAAACTTGCAAACCTGTGTTTGGGTGCTTTCGTTTTTGTTCCCCTCCGCCACGAAATACCTTGAGCGAAGCGTAGCGTCATGAACATTATTTTGTAATTTTATAAAACTAATTGCATCAGCAGTTGTTGCTGGTGGCAACGAACTTTATCCCTTTTGGAAGGTTTGTCAAATTCAGTCGTAGTTAACAAAACACGAGGAATTTCTTGTAGGTTTTAGTTACACTTGTCAAAATGGTCCACAGTTCAAGAGCAGTTGTGTTTGACACTTGGCGATGTTGCTTTCATCTCAGTGCTACTTTTGGCGTACCTGTGGCGGAAGACAGTTTTCCTATTCCATTCGAAGACGTTTTATGGTTATTGTTTCAAGTATGTTCGCAACGTAAGCTACGATCACCCCCGTCCCCTTTTCGTTCCTGTGGCTTCCACTGTTCCCCACTGCACCTGTAAAAAAAGTATGTCTCAGTCGTTCACGCGCGAATTGAAATGGCGGCGATTCGTAGCGGTTGTGTTGCGAGACGCGGCGTTGGTTCGCTTTTCTTTCGCCTCTGTGCTGACATTGTTGCACGACGTTTTTAATGATACACACGTGTCGGTGTTCCCGTGACCTGAGGTGACCCCCACCAGCCACAGTGCTGAAGGCAGAAAACTTTCGCTCGTCTGAGATCAAGGTTTGTGAGGACATCCATGGCAGAAGCGCAGGCTGTTCGTGCGCCGGGTTATCCTTTTTCTCTGAGGCGTGGAAGCGCGCGCAGTTCCGCGTATTGTCAGAGCATCTGCCGCTACGCGCTTTGCTTTTGAATCAATCGAGGGGGAGCGCCCGCGGTAAGCGTTTGCTGGATGCCACAAGGAAGTGCGGGTAGGTGCGACTAAAACCCTCCTCGTCAGTTGGAAGCGAATCAAGAAGCTATCGACGAACAAATAACTAACGTGCTGTCGAAATGCAGTGGATTACCAGACGGGTAACACTGACGATGAGATCAGGCATTCCAGACGGAAGCTGCGCTGTATGTTCCGCACACTGCGCTGTGAGCTTTGCCCAGCTTTACGTTTAAGCGTTCAGCTTAACGGTTTGCAGTAAGTTTACTGCGATAACTTGTTTCTCTTATTTAACAGAGCGACAAGTTCATCTTGCTAGCCTGGCTTTCCTGTGCTCTGGAACAGTGCTATTCAACCGGGTATATTGTATACCCAAGTGTATACCATATCTAAACCAGGGTATACAACTGAAAAATGGTATACGAAGGTAGAGATGGCACGGGTCGCTAACAGTCCAGTCTTCCGGCCGTCCGCTACGGTTTTGAAACAGTCCGCTAGCAATTTTTTTAGCGATGACGTCACTCCGGGCCGCTACAGTCTGCTCGCCAAAAATTTGTTTTTTGCAAAGTTTCATAATCTAACAAAGAATATTTTTTGCTGCTGTTCTCTCCATTTTACCGTTCTGCCAACGTTCCGTTTCACTTGTTTCCACGCAAATCAGTGAACCATGTTAGGAATCAATCAAAGCAACCAACATTTTCATTTATAGTCTGTCGCCGAGGTTTAGGTTTAGGA
>Ga0210059_1012419_pt1 | contig 12867 bp, 6 predicted proteins | sample Ectturendosymbi2_FD_188042 | JGI IMG/M metagenome (GOLD analysis project Ga0210059, IMG submission 188042) | Ecteinascidia turbinata endosymbiont from Florida, USA - Sample 2 (SPAdes) (version 2) | ecosystem: Host-associated > Tunicates > Ascidians > Unclassified | place: Key West, Florida...
TTCAATAAAAACAATCAATACATTCTGCAATCTGTATTCTGTATGTTCAAATTACTTCGTATTTTGTTTCATTAAGCGATTTCATACATGCTAAACCACTAAAATTGCTCAGCCCCAAATGTGTTTTTTGGCAAAAATGGTAAGTTCAATAACAATAACCCCTGTTATATGCAATCTGTATGTTAAATTAAATTTTAGTTTATTTTGTTAAGTGGCAAGAAAACATGCCAAATCCAAGTGTGACACCAAGGATTATCTTTGTATAAAACACTTGGCAGCAACAGCAAAAGTTTTAGGATGAACTTACATAAATGAATGAGCACAATCCTATTTTATTGTAGTATTGTCAACAATTCTATGCAACCTCTGCTTCCATCACTGTCAAAGTTGGTTCAAAGCAGTTTTATCTGTCCATTTCAAATTTGTTGCAAGAAATGGTGCTTCGATCATAGTGAAAGACACAAGTTTTGTTTGCCTTGATGATGTTACTTGTACTACTTGCCATAGTTTAGCCATGCAAGAAGCCTTGTAAAAAGCTAAAACAAAAGGCACTATCAAATATTTTTAATACAAGATGGATAAATTCACTCTGATCAAATTTTACTTGGTATTCCTACATGTAGTGAAGAAAAATAGTAGTAAAAATATGTTTGTAGTAATATATCAGTGTTGTAAATTCATTGGGAGGTGGTCTTCAGTGCTAGTTTGGAGGCGCTATACTCTGACAGATCCTGTGTTTGCTGTTCAATTTTTTCACAATTTTCTTTTTCTTCAGCAGTTTTTCTTGTCATTACAGATGCAATGCAATATGGTGTTGGGTTTTCAGTCACTTGTTCATCAGGCTAGAAATCTCTTGTGTAGAACTTGACCAGTATGACGAAATCTCTTGTGTAGCACTTGACCAGTATGACTTCTGGGTTTGGCACTGATATTTTTCATTGCCAATACCAATATGTTTGCATTACTCAAACCACAACTAAAAACATTACAATGCATATTAAACCAACTCACAAGAAAATGGAAATAGCTCACTAAGAAAAAATACATGAGAATATTTGCATTTTTTGTAAAATTTTCTTCACAAATGAAGTTTAGAGCTTATCATTTTTAGCACAAAGGCTTTTTTGTGCCAAGGAAAACTTGGTTTCATTCAATCAACTGATTACAGCTTTTAGAAAGTTTATCTGTTCTGGTACATCCATGCACTTTTGCCTTGATTCCTCTGAGGTAGTTTGCAACAAGCTATTTATATATTCCAAAATGAAAAGGACGTATTTCGCGAAGTTATGGACCGTACAGAATGACTACTATTTGTGGTCAAAGAAGCGTAACAACTGGCAAGAAAATCATCAACTAACTTTAAAACGAAATCGTTCTCACTGTAATCATTTAATTGTTGAAATAACTTGACAGGAGATTGTCTCAAGTATCCTATCTTCACTTGTGAAGAAAATTTTCAAACAATCCATGTACTTACCCCAATTTTAGGGTAAAGAAAATGGGTAGTCATTAAGATCACTCATGCGTGACATAAATTTTGAATGGTAATATCTCGACGAGCACACATGCTATTGGCACCTGCAATACATCATCTGAAAGCTCTCACTGAGTAGATTTTAGTCTTAAAATATCCTCATTGCTTATTTTGTTTCTTTTGAATAAACATCCCACAAAGTTTTTGCCTAAGATTTCAATGCAATTACACTTTTAACGATTTTAGTGCCACGTGCACCACTTTTTTGCTGAACTTTGCACAACCGTAACTCTCCTGCCGATTGAGTAAGAGAGCTATTCAAACCCTCTAAAGATGCAGGAAATTTTGTAGTATATATTTTTGAAAATTGGAGAAGTTAGGGTTTTGGTTGTCTTGTGGGTGATGTTATAATGGGGGTAGGTTCATGCATTTTGTCCGAGGTCATCGGGCCATGGGCGTCAAACCAATGACACAATTTTTTGGCTCAAAGTTTTATTGGGAACTAGGCTATAATTCAAGTCATTAGAGCCCATGATCAGCTTTTTAGCATTTCTGGATCTAAAATTATGGCTCCAAAACCTAAAGTTCAATGAAAAATCAAGTCGGGCAAAAGGTATCCTTGGCCATATTGGCTGAAGGCCATTACTCGCCAGCCAATTAAACAGGAGAGCTGTTCAAACACTCAACAGATGCAGAAAGTCTTGTAGTTTCAATTCAAAAAGAAAAATTGGAAAGTTTTAGATATTTGTTGTTTTGTTGGTGACATCATAAGGTTGCCTGTAAAAGGCAGAGCTTCGTTGCGGAGGTTTGATGACGTAACCGGAGTGGAAAAAAGTTGCGTTGCAAAATCAAAAAAAGGAAAAAAAGTGAAGGGAAAATGTTGTATCATTAAAAATTAATAATATGAGTTTCTGTAATATTTGTAAAGATTTAAAGGGCGTAATGTAGTTCACATCAATTGCAAATGAGAGGCGCTGTTACACCAGGTGCGCACTACAGAGTACCAGTCCACCACCATAGCATCCCATCAGTTCACTATCAGGTTCAATAAAAAGTGATGTCACTGTCACAATACATTTGTAAATTGTGAGTTGTCAAGGTTACAGATGTGGTGTTGCTGTGCCTATTTTGCTGTAATATCTATTTTAGTGTGCATCAATATCAGTTAGTGCCTAATTACTTATCAGTTAGGTCTTAATCATCAGTTACTGTTAGTGGATGCAGCAAGAGTCTAGCAAGCTTAAGTTGTTTTGTGATTAGAAGTGTATTTGGTAATATTGTTTTCAGCTTCATGTTTCGTTGCATGATCTTGGTTGACTGTATTTTCTGGATCTGAGTTTTAAAGCCATTTTTGGTTGGTGTGGTTTTATTTTTCCCAGTCTTCTGTGTTTGGCAAAACTTAGCTTTTCAGAAAGAAAGTGGCTATAGGTACGGTGAGAGTAATGTGATTAGAATAAAATGCTGGCTTTGTCATTTCAACAGCATCGTTGTGCTAGTATAGCGAATGTCTGCTGTGTGAATGGTTTTAGGTTCGACTCTCACCTTGGCACGTTTCATTTTGGTAGCAGTCCGATGGTTGCACTTGTCAAGAGACCACCTTTTTACTTTCTTCAAATTAAGAAACTTTCTTCACCTTTTTACTTTTACTTTCTTCACCTTTTTACTTTTACTTTCTTCACCTTTTTACTTTCTTCAAAATTCCAAACTTTTGTGTTCAGATTTATAGTTTGTTTAGTTTTAGGGTTTAGTGCATTAATACCAAACCTAGTGCACTCTATTACACACTCATCGTGTGTTACTGTCACATTACAGGTGACGGATGAATTTCAAATACGAAGGTCCACTGATGAACCTATAACCACTACAGGCCTTTTAGAAACAAAAGTTATTATAATTGCACATTGATTAGTCAAATATGTTAGTATTTTGAGAACCGGCATATGATATATTTGTACTTCAATTTCAGCCTAAAAAACAGCAGTTTTCGGTTGCCTTGCCAACACCCTAGCTCCTCCGCCGATTGCGCTAGAGAGCTGTTTAAGGGCTTAAACAGATCGGCCAGTTGAGGAAATTACACTCAAACAAATTTTTTGGTTGGGGGTTGAGGATTTTTTGTGAGTGACGTCATAAGTGAAGTAGTTTTGGGGTCATTTTGGCTCATGTTGCCTGGCCTAAGGCCCAATCACTAGGCCAAAGTGTTTCGCTGAAGTTTTCGTTGGAAACTAGGCTCGAGTCTGAGTCTTTTAAGCCTTTGATCGACTTTTCAGCATTTCTGGTTCAAAAGTTATGATCTAAAATAAACAAACTAATTAATTAGCTAATTAGCCAAATATTTTTACTAACTTACATCACAACTTTTGCACCCGAAACCTTAGCAAGTCATCCAAAGTATCAAAAGACTCTGATTGTAGCCTAGTTTCCAGTAAAAACTTCAGCGAAATACTACCAACTAACGGTTGGCACCCAGGGCCAGGCAAAGTGGGCCAAGGTGGCCTAAAGGTCCTCCACTTATGACGTCACTCACAAAAAACCCGCACTCCCCAAGCAAAAAGGAACTTTTTCGAGTGCAGACTAGAAGACTTAACGCGTGTTTTGAGACTTTCACCAGGTCTGTAGAGCATACCGGACCGGAGAAATTCACGCGCAAAGTCACGTGTGTTTAGGTGTTTTTTTTCCAAAAATCCCCGAAAGCAGCCGGACGCCAAAGAATTAACAGGATATTTTCAGGATTTGGATTTCATAGTTGTGTTGCAAACAGGATTCGGATCAGGATCAGGATTCCTACCTCTTGGATCAGGACTAGAGTCGGACTCACAAAAACTTGAGTCCGAATACCTCTGCTTTGTAGCATTTCTGGTTCAAAAGTTATGGTCAAAAAGGCAAAAAAATTAGGGAAATCCCCATAAATCCTTTTGGGGATTATTTATAAAATAAGCAATGAGGATGTGTTAAGACTAAAATCTCCTCAGTGAGTGATTTCAAATGATGTTGCCCATGTCAATGACATGTGTGCTCGTCGAGTTATCACTGTTCAAAATTTATGTTATGCATGAGTGATTTTGATGACTACCCACTTTCTTTACCCAAAAATTGGGGTAAGCGCATGGATTTAAAAAAATTTTTCTTCACTACTGCAGAAAGCATACTTGAGGCAACCTTTTGTCAAGTTTTTGCAACAATTAAATGATTACAGTGAGAATGATTTTGTTTTAAAGTTAGTTGATAATTTTGTCGCTAGTTGTTACGCTTCATTGACCACAAAAAGTAGTCATTTTATATGGTCCATAACTTCGCGAAACCTTAACCAATTTCAATAAAATTTAGTTTTTTGGAATCTGCATAAAAAGTTCTATCTGCTTATGAAGTTTGAGTAAATCTGAGATGGTGGGTTGACTGGCTGGGACAGTTTACAGAGAATGACCCGGTTGTTAAAGTGTAATTCATACATCAGCTAGATTGCAATATCCTAGGCAAGTAAATTTTTAGTTAGCCATGGGAGTATTTTTGTGATAGGTTAACTCATTTATATGTGTGTACTAATTTTGTTTGCTATTACCTCGTGTGCAATCTGTGTAACAATTTTTTGGTTTCATTTTTGCACTTTTATGTTGTAGGATTGTTAACTCTTGAGTTAGCTTGTTCATTTCATATATTTGCGGAACACAGAATCATGGCTCATTGGTTTCATCGCAACCCTTTCAAAGCAACAGCTGTACAAAACTTTGATGTTCGAAAAATTACAATGAAATCAGACTTCACCAAAGTTGTAAGGTATCACAAATGTTTTCTGAAATTGTTGGTAGACTGGACTCAATATCATTTTGCATCTAGTAAGCTCATGTTTGTGAGGTTGTTTGACAACTAAATTTTAGTTTTTTATCCAACTGTATGTAACTAGCTGTGATGGCATCTGCACTGTTATCCTGTTGTGAGAACTTCATATACCTTCAACAAAGTTCTTCACCTATCTTTTCACTGGGAATAAGTAACAACTGCATATAAAAAGTATTAGTGCAGCATGTATTGCCAATACTTGTAGTATCACTTAACATTTCATTTTATGATTAACACCTTTGCTACTGGTAGTTTTTGGGTGAAAACCTGGTTTCTAGTGTGTCTTAGCAACTGCACAACTCGCTAGGCAATTGTGCTATAGAGCTGTTCATGCCCTTAAAAGACTTGGAAAGTTTGTGAGTCTGCAATGAAAAATTTTTATTTTGGTTTTGGATTTTTGTTAGTGACATCATAAATGGAGTGATGTCCTCTGCCGATTATTGTGCTGGAGAGCTGTTTAAGGGCTCAAACGAATCAACCAGTCTTCTAGTCTGCACTCGCAAAAGATTTTTTTTGGTTGGGGGTTGCGGATTTTTTGTGAGTGACATCATAAGTAAAGTAGTTTTTGGGCCATTTTGGCTCATGTTTCTTGGCCTAGGGCCCATCCGCTAGGCCAAAGTATTCCACTGAAGTTTTCGTTGGAAACTAGGCTCGAGTCCGAATCTCTGAAGCCTTTGATCGACTTTCTAATGTTTCTGGTTCAAAAGTTATGATTTTAAACAAACAAACTAATTAATTAGTCAAATATTTTTATTACTTTAGATGATAGCTTTTGAACCCGAAACCCAGCAGGTCATCCAAAGTATCAGAAGACTCAGATTGTAGCTTAGTTTCCAATAAAAATTTCAGCGAAATACTACCATTTAAAGATTAGCACCCAGGGCCAGGTGAAGTGGGCCAAAGTGACCTAAAAGTTCTCCACTTATGACGTCACTCACAAAAAAAACATGTATCCCCCCAACAAAAAAATTTTTTTGAGTGCAGACTAGAAGACTTGCCGTGTCTTGAGCTATTTACCAGGTCTGTAGCACTGACCAGACCGGAGAAATTCCCACACAAAGCCACGTGCGTTTCATTGTTTTTTTTCGAAAATCCCCAAGAGCGGCCGGAAGCCTAAGTGTTAAGGTTAGGAATATAAGGGGAAAATATTATACAATCAAAATATACTATTAAGAATTCAGTGGATTTTTGTTATTTTACTCATCCTTTTTGTCATAAAAAGTTTAGAGGTACATGCTCATCTGTTGAAATGCTGAGGGGGTACATGGTCAGAGAAAGGTTGGGAACCCCTGATGTAGTGGTTGGGCCTTAGGCCAGGTAACATGAGCTAAAATGAGGCCAAAATACCTCACTTGTGATGTCACTCACAAAAAGCATGAAACCCAAAACCAAAAAGTTTTTTTTTCATTGCAGAGTCGAAGACTTGCTGAGTCTTTTAAGGGTTTGAATAGCTCTCTAGCACAATCGACTGGCAAGTTATGGAGTTGCAAAGTGGCATGAAAATAGCGACTCATGCAGGAATTTTAGGTACAATGTATTTATTCATACATTGGCAGCAAAGCTGTTAACATACATTTCCATGCAAAATTTAACTCATCCTTGTCACATAAGCTGAAAATGATAGCTTACAGTGCTGTATCATTTCAGCCCCCTCCATTGTTGCTGTGATTCATAGCTCAGTGATAAAGCATTCGTTTGACATGGTCTTGGTTATGATTTCATGTTTGACTATAACTCAAGCAAGCTCTTTTGTTTTCAATTTTGTCAGTCATTCCATTCTCTGACCATGGCTGTTTTTTTGGTGAATTGCATTTGTATTGTTACGTGAAGATGTACATGTTAATCATGTGCTTGCCTGATGCAAGCTACTAAGATTGTCAGTAGAGGTCAACCGATATGGCTTTTTTGGTGTCGATACCGGTATATCAGCCATTCATGGACCAATAACTGATATTTCCAAAATTTTTAAATCTTGTTTTCTGCTTCATTATCAAAAATGTAATGTATTCTATGTCTTACCCTTTTTTCAAAAACTTAAAAATCAGAATTTATGACAGTGGATCTTAACCTTTTTTACTTATCTTACCCTTTTATCAAACAAGATTACCAGATTTACCTCAGTACACTCAATGGTGCTCATTTATTGAAAATATGAAATTAACAAACTTTTACAGTTTAGAAAAGTGATTCTTAACCTTTTCTCCACCACACCCCTCTTCAGTAATTTTCCTTTGTTTCATTCCCCCATGACTTTAAATAAAGTGTAAAAACAAACCTACTTCTTGGTAAATGTATTCTATTTTTTTTTATTTTAAGGTTTTGCAACAGACACAAAGTCCACACAGTGCAAGCACAGAGTCTGCACAATGAAGATTGAAACAAAACAGACACAACAGAATAATTAATGCCGAGTTTTGAGACAGAACAACAGGGTCACAGACACTTACTTAACACTATTGTTCGCTAACCCGTAACACTTGGTAAAACACTACATCCACAGCAGGACACTGAGTCCAACCCTGGTCAAGGCCCGGTGAAGTACAAAAGTATTATGGCATGCACACGCCCTCAAACAAACACTAACATCTGAGCACTCATTCGCAAAGTAAAGTGCAGTTGTAGTGTTCAAAGAATAAGGACGAATGCCCATAAACAATCTCATTGCATCAAAGCATGTAACCATACACTGTTAGAATTTATACAATGTTCAAGAAAGAGGTACATATTTTTTAACTATAAGGCCTCAATGGTACTGGAATGTTACATTGAACATGATGACTACTAACACTCACTTGCCTTGTTTTTCAGAGCCCTGTACCCAAAATTATAGGCCATTGATCGTAGGCGTCAGAAGGATTTTTTCCAGAGGAGGGACAATAGTGGATTTTTCCAAGGGGGGAGGGGGGCAAAAGAGGCAAAATTTTGTTTTACCCACTCGAAACTAAGAAAATGACCTTTTTTGCTAAAAGTTTATAACATGGAATTCTGCACAAACCTGGGTCACTAGGATGGTCAAAAACCACGGCCTTGTTCACAGGCAGCCATCTGCTTACTACGCAAAACCTGAGAGCGAATATTACATCATAGAACGGTTTATTGGGACAATTGTGGAACGGTCTGAATATTGGCCACTAATTGATGCAGTCAGAAGGCTGCTAGTTGTAAGGAACAGCGGAACAGCATAGAGAATTTGCGTTAATTAATCATAGACCAAGTAGCAACTTGGGTTTCGAAACACTCTGTGCACAAAATTAGCATATCAGTTTCTATGAGCAAACATTGCCGCTATTACAGTGAGAAACACGTCAACACTGCTATGCTATGTATCAGCAGAATTTTGCCGCAATAATACTTTGGCAACATTGTAGAAAATAATCGGTCGATTTCTAGTCTAAAGAGAAAGTGTAGTTTTCTGCTGAAAAGTGATATAAAAAGTAGCCCTTCATTGACAGACCCCTTTTTTCCAGGCTAGATGCACCACTGCCAACAAGGTAGCTGGCATTGCTGCCTTGTACATCACAGCGATGCCGCAGAAATAAAAAATTACACCATTGCATGTGGCAAAATAAAGCTGTCTCATGTCTCAGATTTTTTTCAATGCTCCTCAAATTTATAATCAATAGATAAATCAAAAAACACAAAGCAGTTTCAAGCTAGACACCTTGCACTATGTAATGAACTGTGGCCAGATACAACACAGCTTTGTGACACCAATTTGTATGGTAAGGTATGAGACATAATGTTCTTACTAATAACTCTTTGGCATCCGGCTGCTTTCAGGGATTTTTGGAAAAAAAAACGCCTAAGCGCACGTGATTTGCGCGTGAATTTCTCCGGTCTGGTATGCTCTACAGACCCGGTAAAAGTCTCAAAACACGTGGCAAGTCTTCTAGTCTGCACTTGAAAATAAATTTTTTGCTTGGGGGGTGCGTGTTTTTTGTGAGTGATGTCATAAGTAGAGGACTTTCAGGCCACCTTGACCCACTTTGCCTGGCCCTGGGTGCCAACCAATAGGTGGTAATATTTCGCTGAAGTTTTTACTGGAAACTAGGCTACAATCCAAGTCTTTTGATACTTTGGATGACTTGCTAGGGTTTCAGGTGCAAAAGTTGTGATGTAAGTTAGTAAAAATATTTGGCTAATTAGATAATTAATTAATTTGTTTATTTTAAATCATAACTTCTGAACCAGAAATTCTAAAAAGTTGATCAAAGGCTTAAAAGACTCAGACTCGAGCCTAGTTTCCAACGAAAACTTCAGCGAAACACTTTGGCCTAGCGATTGGGCCCTAGGCCAGGCAACATGAGCCAAAATGACCCCAAAACTACTTCACTTATGAGGTCAGTCACAAAAAATCTGCAACCCCCAACCAAAAAATTTTTTTTCTAGTGCAATCTTCTAGACTGGCCGATCTGTTTGAGCCCTTGAACAGCTCTCTAGTGCAATCGGCGGAGGAGCTATGGTGTTGGTAAGGCAACCGAAATCTGCTGTTTTTTAGGCCGAAATTGAAGTACAAATATATCATATGCCGGTTCTCAAAGTGTTAAGCAGTTGACGTTAGTGTTGGTTTATGCATGTGACTTGAATGAGAACCATGGGTGTTATAGGTGTGAACTGTGGCTATCTCATCAGAATCTGGACATAAAGAGGAACATTGCTGCAGAATAATAGAAGTTTATTTTGTTTCATTAAGAAGATTCAGTCATTGCTTCAGGTGTTTCCACGATTGAACTAAAACCATCATTGGCATTTGATGTGGACAAACACAGCAAAATTTAGTATTGATATGTGTATGATGTTGCAACATGGGTGACGGGTGAAATGTTTGTGGACATCAAATATTCTTCCCACACAATGAAAATATGCTAACAAAATAATGATTTACAAGAATAAAGGTGACAGGTGTCTGTGGCAACAGCCATGGCATTTCCCTTCTCTCTGTCACAGGTAAAATACATGCATGTGTAATGTTGATCTGTCTTCTGACATTCGTTGTTGACACAATGGTTCCGGAATCTGTGTGGCTTTCATCATGCACGTAACTCTACTGATATGATTTTTGTTGCAAGGTTTCTCCAATAGAAATGTAGAACAACATTGTGACCTTTTTATTGCCTTCATCGACCTTGCATAGGCTTTTGACACCGTCAATCGTGATCTGCTGTGATGAGTCCTGCGCAAATTTGGGTGCCCTTCACATTTTCTCAGCGTTTTATTGGGATTCCATACTGGTATATGAGTGCTCATGTCATGCTGGGAAGAGAGATGTCGAAGAGTTTTGGTGTGAGCACAGGAGTTATGAAGAGCTGTGTCCTAGCACCTGTTATTTTTAACCTCTGCCTTGTGGCAGTGATTCTTGTCTTCTGTCACAACATCTCTGCCTTGTATGGTGTTCCCATCAAGTACAGACTCCATGGAAGTTTGTTTAATATCCGCTGACTGCAGGCAGTGACGAAAGTAACAAATGACACCATCTTCATTCTACAATACGCAGATGATGCTGACCAGTCCAGCCACATGCCAGACAGGCTACAGCAACAGATGTATGCAATCTCTTCTGCATACTCTTGTTCGGCACTGGTTGTAAATCCAAAAAGATAGAAGTCCTTTACATCCCATCAGATTCGTCACCGCCCCCAACCTTGTTTATCAGTGGGAATCAACTTGGCTTCACTGAACAGTTCATGTACATGGAAAGTATCATTACCTCCACATGTGATCTCACTGCAGAAATTCAATACCATGTTAATCTAGCGTCTGCTTCCTTCGGGAAGCTGTCCAAGCGTATTTTTACGAACCATGGCCTTTGAACCTTTCTACACGCACCAAGATGGCCATTTACAATGCCATCTGCATCTCGACACTGCTCTATACATGCAAGGGTTGGACATTGTATCGTCGTCACATCAGAGCCCTCAAGGCTTTTCACATTCAGTGTCTTCAAACTATCCTGCATGTGTACTGGTGGGACAAAATACCTCATGTTGAGATCTGCTGCAGAGCAGGCACAATATACCTAGAGGTGATATTCCTCAGAAGACAACTAAGGTGGCTTGGTCATGTAATAAGGATGCCTGGAAACAGACTTCCCTGCCACCTACTTTATAGTAAACTCCCCTGCAGCCAATGTTTGGTGAGGGTTCAGAAGAAGCATTTTAAAGACCACATCAAGTTGTACATGAAGCAAATGCGGGATCCCATTTGCCAGACTTGAGAAATTGGCCAGGGGCCAAGATGAATGGCAAGTAGTTTGCGACAAAGAGTTGGCAACATTTGAACAGCAACAAATTGATGAGGCAAAAGCAAAGCATGTGCGCAGACACCAACACTGCAACCCACCACTTTCGGCAAGGTGACAGGGATCAAAGTCCGCCCTGGGCTGTTAACACTTTGAGAGCTGGCATACGATATATTCGTACTTCAATTTCGGCCTAAAAAACAGAAGTTTTCGGTTGCCTTACCAATGCCCTAGCTCCTCCGCCGATTGCGCTAGAGAGCTGTTCAAGGGCTCAAACAGATCGGCCAGTCCAGTAGATTCCACTCGAAAAGTGAAGTGAAGTAGTTTTGGGGTCATTTTGGCTCATGTTGCCTGGCCTAGGGCCCAATCGCTAAGCCAAAGTGTTTCGCTGAAGTTTTCATTGAAAACTAGGCTCGAGTTTGAGTCTTTTGAGTCTTTGATTGACTTTCTAGCGTTTCTGGTTCAAAAGTTATGATCTAAAATAAACAACTAATTAATTATCTAATTAGCTGATTAGTCAAATATTTTTAATAACTTACATCACAACTTTTGAACCCAAAACCCCAGCAGGTCATCCAAAGTATCAAAAAACTCGGATTGTAGCCTAGTCTCCAGTAAAAACTTCAGCGAAATACTACCACCTAACAATTGGCGCCCAGGGTCAGGCGAAGTGGGCCAAGATGGCCTAAAAGTCCTCCACTTATGACGTCACTCACAAAAAAAACGCACCCCCTAAGCCAAAAATTTATTTTGGAGTGCAGACTAGAAGACTTACCTCGTGTTGTGAGACTTTTACCGGGTCTGTAGAGCATGCCGGACCAGAGAAATCACACGCAAAGCCACATGCGTTTAGGCGTTTTTTTTTCCGAAAATCCCCGAATCCTAGCTGACGCCAAAGAGTTAATTGGAAAAAAGACAAATTGGGAAAATAAGACGAACCAAATAAGCGCCCGGGCTGTTATATGGCAGTTGCATATTGCCTGTGTCTAAACAACTACACATGCACACAAAACCTACACATTTGAAGTTGTTGTGTTAACAATTAAATAATGAAGAAGTTATAATCCATGTTTATTTCAAAATTTTAGTCAAATACTGGTAGTTTTCAACTAAAATATTAGCATCATATAAACACTCACCTAATATAAGCGCCCATGGGCAGAAAAAAGTCTGGGCGCCTTCTCGGAAAACTCCAGTATGTGGCTGTGTTTGTGCCTCAGCCTTCAGGCTGAGGAGCCACATGCACTGTCACAAAGGAACACACTTTGCAGCATCATCTTTGATCCAACAGACAACTAACTAAGAGATGTTCAGAAATAAA
>Ga0210059_1012420_pt1 | contig 12866 bp, 6 predicted proteins | sample Ectturendosymbi2_FD_188042 | JGI IMG/M metagenome (GOLD analysis project Ga0210059, IMG submission 188042) | Ecteinascidia turbinata endosymbiont from Florida, USA - Sample 2 (SPAdes) (version 2) | ecosystem: Host-associated > Tunicates > Ascidians > Unclassified | place: Key West, Florida...
ATGGTCTTTTCAAACAATGCTCCTGGAGCTCAGAAAGAAGCGCTCACGGTTGACTGAAAGTTTTCAGTTTTAGTGTTTTTTAAGAGCTTCTGTTGGCTTTGAAATGAACCATTTTATAAATTGCCACCAGCGTCGAAACACGTTGCATGACTTTTCACTGGTTTTCAGACACCAGTGAGCCGTGTAACAAGAGGTTTGAGCCAGGGGGGACAAACTTAGCTTAATGGGGCCCATTGGCCACCGTTTGGTAGTTTCCAAAAACTCATATACGTTATTCCACAAAAACATAAAATATTTGTCGGGTGTTGTAATGAGCTTTAATTGGGTAAAAGGGTAAATGAGTAGAATTTCTCGTTTTCATGTAACATATCCTGTCTAAAATTGACACCCATCAATGACTTGTGACTGGGTAAGGTGGGCTTATGATTTGTTATAAGACCCACCACACCCATGGGACGTAACGAGGCAAGATGGCTCTCGGGGCAAAAAGCAATTTTGGTGCCCCTGTGTTCGAACCATGTTTCAAGTCTTTCGGAAGCAATTGTACTGTATTGAAGAAAGTATTTGTGACATTGTTGGGACTTTTCGGCGCCCCCAACAGTCATTCGTCGCCCCTCCGTAGTGATTTAGCGCCCAGGAATTGTGCCCCCTCGTTACGCCCCTGACCACACTTGAATCTTGGTAATTAACTTCTAAATTAATTCCACTCTTCTTCTAAGCACCAAATGCTTGACTTAATGGCGGGGCATGAGGGTAGATTCTGGGCACTGCATGAATAAACTACCAAATAAATGCAGTAAGTTTAAAACGGAATTTTTTGAGCAGTTCACTGATCTCTCCGAATCAATTATAAAACCATATTCATTTAGCAACTAATGAGCAAATAATGCTAAACACTTTTATCTAAATATGAAGCTGCACACCAAACAATTACAAATAGGTATGAACCAGGCCCGTAACCAGAGGGAGCCCAGGGGGGCGAAGTCCCTTATAAAATCTTTTTCGCCCCCCCTGGAAAAATGTGTTGGACATAGTTTGAAAATATTGGACATAGTTCAATAAATTTGGGCCCCTCTCAGAAAACTCTTCGCCCCACCTTTTGTCCCAAGCTGGTTACAGGCCTGGTATGAACAGAGCAGTAGCAGCCCAGCTCTCGGCAAGACTGAACCCCTCCCGAAATGCTTACAGGGCCAACCTAATGGTGATTTCTCAAAAAAGATTTCTAAAGCATTGCTGTACTAGCATTATTATTTGTGATGACTTCGTTGTTGCTGTAATTTATCTATCGTAGGACCACTCAACTGGCGGAACGTGGTCATACAGCAAAACAAAAGAAATCACTGTATTAGAGATAGCACGGGCCGCTAATGGTCCGGATTTTGGGCGGGCCGCTGAGGTTAAACGAGCGGGCCGCTCACATTATTTTTAGCGATTGGACTTTACTGAGCCGCCCGCTACTGTTGAAAAACACTTTACAATTTTTTTGAGTTGAAAGAACCACTTGGTGGCAATAAAAGAGTGAAACCGCTTGGCATCTGCTTGGCGTATTTTTCCTATGCTGCATTTTCAGGCAACTTTGCTTTTCCTATATGCGAGCACTCCGTCAGTTGCGACTGGCAGGTACACTTTAAGAAACTTTTCATGCATGGTGATAACTTCTTGCAAGAGCGTGACGGTGAGCGATTTTGGTGCTGGATTGGTTCTTGGATGGAACCTGTTATGCAATGATTTGATGGCGTGCTATAGGTGTATTTTATTTTTTGAACCAAATCACAAACACTTTATAGGTGAGGTCAAGGGTTGTACGTTTAGCCTAGAGTTTTAGGTTTAGGGATTTAAGCCGAGGGTTTTATATTTATGTTCAGGCTTGTAGGTTGAGAGATTTAGGTTGAGAGCAGAACCGCCGCCAGAAAGAGAAAGTTTGCAGTAGAGGATCGTTACGTTTGTTGCTTGGTCATGACATTCTAAAAGTGATAAAAACTCTACTGAGTTATAAGTGGTGTTTCATATTCCAGTTTGGGGGGCTTGGAGATTTGTTTAGGGGCACTAAGCCCAACAAAGCTTCCCTGTGGCGACAGGACTGGTTAAGGGTTTTATTTTTTGGTTAATGATTTTAAGTTTAGCTTGGGGTGTAACGGGTCATCGCAAAGCGACGCACATCACATGTCACTGATAACAAACCCCACAAAAAAGACGCAAATCCTTCCGGAGTATATATGTCTGAGCGAACCAAATAGACCTAGTAGTAGAGTGATCTCGTTGGGTGAACTCTGTTGCTGCTTGGTCACTGGTGTGAAAGACCTCTTTCATTGAAGCATTGCATCAGGGGTTTTAGGCTTAGAGTTTGGGGTTTTAGGCTTTGGCACTAACCTATGCATGCAACTTTGCATATTGTGCTTGTCACATGACATGACCACTTCAACCAATCATGTTCCACAAAAGGCAAAATAGTCTCAGCAGATATTCTGCCTGGGAAGGCAAAATAGCCATGAAAGATATTTTGCCTCAGGAGGGAAAATATACAAGTCTGCCAATTGTGTAGCGGGCCATGGGCCGGCCGGTTTGAAAAAGTATAAATATCCTCGGTCCACTGGCGGTTATGGGCTGGATGTTGCGGGCTATGAGCCGTCCGGGCCTGAAAAATCTTGGACCGTACCATCTCTACACTGTATACTGGCACAGTGGCACACATGAAAAATATTACATGACAATAACCATGAAAATATCATGAACAATGTTAGATTATAGCAGTATCAAAACCTCTTGGAGCGAGTCTTTTGGGATGAAAAAGCCTGTGTGACATCATCAAAATCTAGAAAGCACACAATGAAGCTTCGATTGAAAACACGGCTGATGAGGACACTCTGCTATTTGTCGAAGACCTGTTGAAGGTTTTGATCATCTTCAGTTTGCTGAAACTCCTTTCAGCGCTGGCAGCAGTATCGGGGCAATTTAGCGTAATCCGAAGTACAATGAATATTTTAGGAAAAACTTCATCAAGACGTGTCTTGGGAATAGAGCTTAACAAAAGGAATGAGTCTTAATTATTGTCATTTAATTAAATACGACTAGTTAGAGATGTAATGAAATGCAAATGTTGACAAGAATTTGCAGGAAATCCGAATCAAGCATGTCGTTCAGTTATGAAAACACTGTTACCGAAGGAACAAACCTGAGGCCGATCTAAGCAGTGCGCCGCGATGAACGGTTTCTTTCATTAAAGCATAAATGAATTTTGCTTGAAAAGCATGCGCATCGCGCTTTTAACTGACCGAAATACGCATGCATAAACTTTTCATAAACCTTTCAGAGGCTATAAATGTTGACAAATATAGACCAATGGGGCCTGCGTGGACGCAGCATGGTTAACATCCATAATCAACTAACTGCATTATTCGGTTGGGACAAGCTTAGCAGTGATTGCTAAATAAACTCTTCTAGCTACACTTTTAACTCCATTTTGCTGTCTGTACAGCATGCTGCGCTAATATGTAACTTTGGTCGTAAGCACCAAAGGTATCTTGCTTCTATGCTGCACAGAATACGAGAAGACTGCCTGAACAAGCCATAATACATGCAATGAAGCCAATGATTCGCACAGGACCATATTGCATAAATCAATCACTCTCGCATAGGCCTACATAGATTTCTGAGGAAACAAGTCTAAACTTGGTTTAGACCAGTGGTTCTCAAACTTTTTTTAAAAAATTACGCAACGGTCCCCTAGCAATTTTTTAAATGGCTCACGGTCTCCTTGAAGAACTCACCTCGTTATCTGCATCCAATATAATGCCCACTTTTGCAAGCGTGAATGTTTGGTTCCGCAATAGAATTAGGCTACCATAGCTCCAAATTGTGTTTGTTAAGTTTGGTTTGGAAAAATAAGTTTCCCGAAAATTTTATTTTACAAAAAAATTTTTTCTTCAGGAGCGTCGTGTTGATTTTTTTGAAAGGTGCTTCGCGGTCTCCAGAAAATTCTCTCGCGGACCCCAAAAGGACCGCGGACCCCAGTTTGAGAACCACTGGTTTAGAAGAAGCTTGAATGGGAAAACTGGTCAAACTTTAAAACTGCACAGCTACGGAACCAGCAAGCAAGGTGGGCACATAACAACGATCTGATGATGTAGTCACTTGCGTCGGCGTAGGTAACTCGAGATAAACAGTTCACATGACGACATACTACTTATTCTCATTGTAGGTTACATTTGTTACAGCGCAATTACCGGTGGCAGTAGCCAGCATAGTGTAGTAGTTTTTGGCTTGTATGTTGCAGCAAGTGATTGTAGTCACTTTGATGCGGTTTAGATCAGTACTCTTCGAATGGGGAACCTTACAGTTATTAATTGTCGTTTGGAATAGTCTGCAACGCCCATCGTAATTTGTGTATAACATTTGTTAATGCTGGTAATTTTCATGAAACAGTAACAATAAGCGGGACGATTGTGTTTATTTTGGAACCGAAATTAAGAGAACGGAAAGAAACAAACAATTCATAATGACTGAAAGCACGAAAGTAACGAAAAAACGAAAGTGAGAAAGCACGATCATTCATGGGCGTCCGCAGAAATTTTTCCAAGGGGGGAAACGTCGACATTTTGTTTATCATTTTCAATATTGCTGACGATCAGTGTCCCTCTAAGATAATTTTACACTGCTGAGCCAGTATTTGTTTTAGTGAGAATGATTATTTTAGGGCTGGGTAACTAGCGCTTTCAATGAATTACAAACTTTGTGAATTATACAATAAATATACAATCTTATCAAAATACAAGCAAAATACACAATTCATTTAAATAGCTTCTTGTTTGCGTGCTTTTATATTGCTTTGGAATGTTGCAAGTGCGCGAGAATGAGATTTCACTGCGCAACAGTTCTAGTGGTCCTGAGTATTTGCGCACTCAGAGGGAACATTGCTGACGATGCAATGCAAATGGACATTCACAAATCGCTTTATCCTTTCTACACTACAACGAAAATGCCCCGTGTTACGGTAACAATTACAAAAACGCTTCGTTGGCAGCAATAGCAAGATATATTAGTATTACGACGATTCATACAGTAGGCTATCTGCAGATTTTCAACGCAGGGCATTTTTTCCAAGTAAACATTGGCATGGTCTGTAAAGAAAATTTTCAACGCAGGGCATTTTTTTTCAAGTAAGCATTGCCATGATCTGTAAAGAAAATTTTCAACGCAGGGCATTTTTTCAAGTAAGCATTGCCATGATCTGTAAAGAAAAAAGCATTGGATTGCCGTGGTTTTCGACGAATCCACAAATTATGACTTTATGTACTTAGCAAGCAAGGCCGCACCCAGCTGATATATTCAACTGAACATGTTTCTGAATTTTCGGAGGGAATTGCCCGGTTGCTCTCCCTCTTATTGTGGGATCAGCTGCAGGAATTGTTAGCATCACTTAGAAACAAGAGCTGCAAACGTATGGGATCGCGTTGAAAGCGATCAATAAAACCTTGCTACACCAACCGGACAATTAAGGAGACCTGTATGCTGACGCGACTACGGACAAGCTTACTAGAATTAGAACACCACGCAGGTTTTGCAAAATTGACCAGGTGAATTATGAAAACTCAACACAGCATTATATGGCTTTGCACTCAGTATTCACTCAGATGTCGGAACTAAACCTTAACGATTAAGACGTATTCCCACAAGCCTGCATAGATGTATTCTAGCAAGCCACATAATTTTGTACTGCATGAAAAGAAGCCTGCGTAAGTATAGTTTGACGCTCAGGCACATTGGTCACACTCGCACTAATAATGGATTGTTCAAACTTGTGGAGACATTGCTATAGACTCACTCGTGCTTCGTTTCATAAAGTACTAATGTACGTGGCTTACCGTTATCAGCATGCCACTGTCTCGCTGCATTACTTGCCCAGATGTTTACGTTTAACAGTCTCATGCAACAAACCACCTGCTACTGTAATGTAACGTGAACCTTTGAAGATTTGTTGCCATGTTATTGTTACGCAATAAAGACCAACAGTAGAACAATCCGCTCGCGACTTTCGCAACGCGCCTCTGCAGGCAAAGCGGGGGACATGAGTGAATTGCAAGCTCATCACTGCATGACACTATAACTGTGAACCTGACTTTTGTGCAGTGTGAATTTCATACCGGCAAAAAAATGTCATTGCCAGAATCAAATCAGTTAATCGGAATTAAGATACCGACTTCAGGATTTTCCTGAAATATTTGGATTTTAATCCCCATTTCCAGGGCGGCAAATGCCTCTTTTGCCCCCCTGCGGACGCCCATGCGATCACTGACTATTTTATATCGGTTTCCACAAACACGGCCAGCTCATCTAATGAAACGAAGAAAAGTTTTTGATTAATTGTTAGCACAAGTTAATTTGTAGCATCTTTACCGATTAAGTAGTGTGCAGTACAAAAATATTTTGGCGATGATTTTCAATGAAATCAAGTGTCATGTCAACACCTCTTTAGGTCTGGTGGGGGGATGCATCCCTTGCATCTCCCCTCTCCCCTCTGTGTCCGCGCCTGCACACGTGGTAAAATGCCCAATATGCTATGCTGGAAGAATTTCGAACATAAAATAGATTCCAATATTACTGGCAAGCCAATGAAGTGTTCTAACACAACAGATCCCTTCCAGACGGAAATGGTGTCTTCGTCCCAACGAGCGGACACCCTTGTACCTTGGCAGATTGAGAGAACATTTCAAAAGTCTTTTCGACTATTCACTCATCTTATCAGACACAGGAGGCACATTTGGGGAGGAAAATACAGTCACTGCGACAAAGTTTTCCAACTGCAAAAGCACTGAAAGCTGTGACGACATCCGTCCTGATATGATTCAAGCCTTGAATTGAGGAGTTTAGTGGCTAACCCGTGCTTCAAGTGACCCGGGGTCGTGGAAGGGCACCGAAATATTTGAAGAGCAAACTATGGTGTTTATCTTCATGCACTAGTAGAAGTAAAACAATAGAGTATGCACTAACTATAGGGACGTGTCTCTCTGTAGTCTTCCTAGACAAATGTACACCAAGTACCTTTAAGAAAGACACCGCGAAATTTATGAAGCAAAGCTGGATGATAGCTTGACCTAGTTGTATAATATCACTACAGACCAAATTTCGAGAAATCTTTACGCTGCATCCACACATGGGCGCAATTTGGTGGGGGACACGGGGGACGTGTCCCGCCCACTTTTTCAGACGGGGGGGACATAGTATGCCAGGTCCCCCTCTTTTTTCTCTTTAGGTTTTGTATTTGGAGAGGTTTCAAAAATAAAAGTGATGTTTTCACGTTTTGTGTGAAGAGCTTTTCACGTTAGGTGGTAGGCCATACATAGCCAAGTTCATGTTGAAACAGAGTTTGGTGTGGTATCACTGATTCTGTTAGTTTATGCATTGTAGCTTCGATAAAATAATTTTTAGCATTTTTCAAGTTTCTAGAGACCGTGAAAGATGGTTAACTGCTTCTGTCCGACATTTTCCCCTGTGTGGCATACTGTTAGAAAGGTTATTCTCTTCTAACAGTGAGAGTATTACCTCTGCACATGTGAGAGACCACAGTACAGCCATGATTTGTTCAGTGGAGAAATGTAACTGGCTTTGCTGTAACGTTGGTTGTCACGTATTCCGAAATAGACAGCGTATAATTTAACGATGCTAGTGTATATAGTGTTAGAAAGTTAGATTTTCAGGCAAATCGCTGCGAAGCTTTTGCCAAAGACAAAAAGCAGCACTATTGTGGAGACTTAGTTTTGGGATGGGGAGTTTAGCAAAAAACTATTTTCAACCATTAGTGAATACGATTTCGATCAAAACGTTGGAGGAGTAGTCTACACTTTATCTACACTGTACTGTAGACTCTATACAGTATTGACCTAGCTGAATAATGACCTATAGCTCAAAACGTAGGGACTTGACTCGGAAATAAGGATAAAATATACATTTATCCTAATTTCTTGTAATGTCGCAACAGTGGTGGCCAACAAATCCACAAGATATTTTTTCCTTGACTCTTACACTTTGTGCTTGTGCTGAACGCATTGGTTAGTAAGTCATCTGATTTGCTTGAGTTTAACCAAACCAACAATGCAGCAATGTTTTCATCCAAGTGCGAAACATTTGCCCTACAGATGCATCACATTTGCTGACAGAAACTTTTGACCTGTCCGGGCTTTTCGTGTCGGGCCGGACTCGGGTTAAAGTTTGTCAAAATATTTCGGGCCTGCATAAAAAACTTCTTTGTAACATTAAGAGTAACAACTTTTTTCTTTCGTGACGTAGATTTGTTGTGCTCACTGCTGTAACGTATGTGAATGAAGTGATTGTGATTTTTCTTCAGCTAATTCTGTTTGCAAACACAGTTGCGTTCTTTTCTTCTCTGCTCGGGTTTGTCTCACACTGTTTCTGAGAAGGCGACAGCAGTTAGTAAATTTGCACACGATGGCGTTGCGTCGAAAAGATCAATCACTCACGCGATTCTTGGCTTGTTTTGAGAAGCCTACAAGCCGGCTTTTCATATCTATAGAGCTATCCTAGAAAGTGTCTTTTATGACTGTAGCGCCATCGTAGATAGTTTCGTGATTGTTTCTTTTTTCTTGAGAAACATTACATTCCGCAGCATTATCGTTGACTAACATGCTACGTTTGTGCCAGATGATGGCAATGTGTTGGTCAAGCTGGTTGCTATTTTCGGTGTGATAAACCGTGTACCTGCAACTGCACCTGCACACAGCGTTTTTGTTACTCCGTAGTTGTGCATATCTTAACTCGCTCGGAAACTTTGGCTTGCAAGCCTAAATCGGGCTTCAAAAATAAATGGCGGGCTCGAGCCGGGTTCGGGCTTGTGATTTCGGTCTCGGGTCGGTCCAGGCTTCAAAATGAGGCCCTTTTACAGCTCTGTGGGGATATGTAGGCAGGGGCCAACAAGGGGAGATTGAAAGGATACGTCCTCCACCCACCAACAGTAAAATAGATTTAAATCATTTTGTGAAGTAGGCTACGCTAAATTAAGGCCAAAGGATTTTGCTGCTGGAAAGTGGATATCACTGGAGACTTTGGTAGGGGTGGGCTGCATGCATGATGCCCAGTAACATTAAAAAGATTTGCAGCTTTGTCAATAAACGGAAATGTGCAAGAAAAATATTATCGTCTTTGTCACGTTAAGCGACTTGAACAAGACATCAAATCGCACTGTAACCCACACTTATAAAATGCATGAAAACTAAAATGTTCTACAGTACTTTAGGAGTGATATGCATGTGCGACCAATGTGATTCAGCATTTTGTGCACTCCAACTGACAGCTCTGATAAAACCAATTGATGAGTTCTACTATATTGCTGTGCTTGTTTACATCCAAATATGATAATAATGGAAAGGTCCACACCGGGTAGCCTACCTAACATTTTCCTTAAAAAAACCTGCTATATTGGTTTCATACCAAGCTTTCCCCCCAACATTTTACAACAAAATTGCGCCCATGCATCCACACCACTGATGTTTGCTCAACCGACTTCGACAATTGTCAAAGTTTAACCCGCCTAGATTCGGCAAAATTCTGAATAAAACATATTGATTGTCAAAAGGAGCTCCGCTTCGCCTGCCCACAAATACACGTTTTTACAACTCTGTCTGCGCCTAAGCATGGTGGTGTCTATTCCACTGAATCCGAACTCCGCTGTTTGTCCAGCTGTGCTGCCCACTACAACGAATTTCGAGGAAGCCTGTTCGTTGACTCGGTAATTTTCCTATTCCAAATAAAGCTTCGTGCTACAACTACTCAGACAGTAAAACAAAAGAAAACCAAAGGCTTTTCTTTGATTTCTGCTTAAAGAGACTGCGAGCAGTGTGTTTTGTTTATGTATATAAGCAATTACTTAATTTACAAATGATTACAGCAATCGATATAATCAAGTGATTGATAAAACACCAACACATTCAATGACATTTGGAAAACTTACCACAGATTTGCACCTCACATATTAGGCTGCTCCAGCCATCATTAAGAATAATTGTAAGCCCATTTAAATTCTGAGGATTCGAAACTGAAATATGTTTATCATAACAAACCAAAAAGCAAATGTGAAAGTTTCAATATAAAACAAAGATACGGTAAACGTTGCGCAGTGTAGGCAATATATCTGGACTGTACCCTATTTCTAGATTTGTTCGATTCTCAACATCGTTTTGTCTTTGATTTTACTATAGATAAAATTAAATGAATTGATGTTATTTTTCCCGGATCAGGTGATTTTCCTTCTTTTTTTTATAACAGGACATATAAATAGTAAAAATCTGCTTCCACATGGGACGGCTTTCTGTTATAAAGAACAAACGGTTCAGCAACACTGATCATAAAGACAGAAACAAGTATTTCGGAGCGAAACAGTCGCAAGCTTGCTATCTTTGGGCACACAGTAAGTAGAAGCAAATATAGCGTTCTGTCTCGTCCGACGCATGCATCGCAAAAACGATACTATTTACAAGTGCGAACTTCAACAGTGAGTTAAACACATTAAACTTTTTTTGATTTTGTGTCGACAGCACGACAGCTTGATTTCATTGTGTTTGTTTCTTAACCTTACGCCATTGCGTGGTTTGAAAACGAAGTAGCGAAAAAGATTTCGTGCTGAGCAAACTTGGTGATCACCTAATATTGCGCGTAGGCTTCGTTGGCTGCTGAGACATAGCCCACTCCACTGTAAACGTGTAGGCCGGAATAGTGGTCTTGGCTCATTCCTCCGTTGTATAATGGAGTATAACCATTGATGGTGGAGTTGGCAATGCTCATCGCTGCTACACTCGAAGTAACGTCGCTGCTGACGTACTCCGTTTCATTGTCACCGTCAACGTTTGAGTTGCCTGACGCATTTTCAGCGGTTAGCGCTTCTAACACGTACGATGCTGCAATGTCTTTGGCGACTTCAAGGGATGTAGACAATCTGGTAGGGGTGTAGAGATTGATATTGACCTGTGATTGTTGGTTGTGCTGTTGGTTGTACTGCTCCTGCTGCTGCGAGGTTTCCGGGGATGCTGGGGGATTGCCCGATGCCGGCAGCGCCACCTAAAACATGAAAAACAAAGTCATCTACCAAGCTCAATCAAATATAAAAGCGCAAATCCCCGTTGCACTGTAACAGTATTTTAGTTGGTGTTCCTGATTCTTAACGTTATGCTTAAAAAGTTGAGCTTCCCGTGGGACGTGCTGCATTTGGCTATTATGTTGATAAGGATTTGAGATATTCAGCAACGAATTCTTCGTCGTGATCACAACTGGTTTAAAGTAATACAGATAAGTGTCGTGTGCAAAGTTTGTATTTTTTATCAACATGCAAAATATTAAATCAGACGCTGTGAGCTGTTTATGTTGTAATGGCTCATCTCAGTGTCAGGCAAAAAATGGCACCACTTTGTTGATCAACACCACAGCAAAATACTGACATGTGATAAAACTTTATGATTTTGATGTAATAGAAAAAGTACTGTGGTTGGATGGAACAGAAACAATCGTCCTCTTGATCAACACTAATTTTTTAAAATATAGAAATCATGTCGCAAAATATCATTTTCAATTTCTCTGCCCTTAATCTTTAAATTTCCAAACCATTTGGCAACCAGAACTTAATCCCATAAAAATGCGCTTTTCAACATACTTGTATGCACACCCTAAAAATAAACCTGTTTCGCTTTTGTTTCAAGAGAAAAATTTCCCCAGCGGTGTAGTCATTTGAACCTACTGATCTTGATACAACTCCCCAGCGTAGAGCACTTTTCACATGTGAAAAATTACTGTACAAAGTTGTAGGCTTCAGATTGAGTGAGATATGGAATAAAATCTGCTTGCAAAAATGTTAGAACCAAAAATTGCACGGGTCGCGATTATCATTATCTACGAAATCTACTTAGCACAAAAGTTCCCTGTCTAAAAGTACAAAATGTGTTTCTTCGAAACCCATTACGGCAACTAACATGCCTGCTGGACCGAATGCTTGACTGGTTTCGAAACATTCTGCTTTTACTCCGGACTTGCGCAGTGCAAATGCTGAAAGTGCAATTGTCTTCAGCAATTATTGCACTATTCAATATTTTTTAAAGAAAAGCAGTCCTTAAATTTATTGCACGGGATACGAATTCATTCATTCTGCTTACTCGGTATAAGAAGAGTTGCCGGCCATTCTGGCCCACGGCTGAGTGCAGCCTGTAATCCGGTTTCCCCAGGTCCGCTTTCAGGCAGTATTCCTCCAACAGCTGAAAAAGTGTCAACGTTAGGGAACCCAAGCCTTCTTTTCAATTTTTGCAAAGTAAGTTTGCAACAAAAAGTTGGAGAGCAGACTCAAATTTTGCAAAAAGTAATATTAGTACCTGCACTGGAGATTTCTGAAGGTTGCTGGGTTTGAGCGAGTGCGGGTTGATAGGGATGAGTTCCATACCGGGCAGTAAGTCGAATTTCTCTGCCTGCGCCAGTGTGCCCGATGTTACTTGCTGAAAATCAGATACGTAGCAATTTCTCTGAGATTTTTCTTTATTTTCGATCAGCGCTAGAATTTCCACATGAAACATGTTTCAAACTTTTCAAACTTTTTTAAATTTAGTTAATTTAAACAAGAAGTGCAATAGCGAAGATTACCTGAGGCGGCGCCTGCCACAGAGGTCGTTTGCAATGATTGTAGTATGTCGTCTGATACCTAGAGCAACATCATAAAATGAAATACTTGAATCTTCATCAATGTTACCGTTAACAGTGTAGTTGATTTGGTTTTACTTCCAGTTTCCAAAAGTACAAGCAATACGTAATAACGACTGTGAATTTCTTTCCGCTTATGCTGCTCTCGTAAACTCAAATGCCTTAAAAAATTAAAGAAGCAA
>Ga0210059_1012421_pt1 | contig 12865 bp, 9 predicted proteins | sample Ectturendosymbi2_FD_188042 | JGI IMG/M metagenome (GOLD analysis project Ga0210059, IMG submission 188042) | Ecteinascidia turbinata endosymbiont from Florida, USA - Sample 2 (SPAdes) (version 2) | ecosystem: Host-associated > Tunicates > Ascidians > Unclassified | place: Key West, Florida...
CCGCTGTAGTGGGACCACGCTGGCCTAAGAAATGGTCTTACGTAAGTTGTTGTGCAGTAAAGGTTACACTTTTCAGGAACGTTTTATCAAGGATTTGTGGAACTCTCCGTGGGCCAGTAACGTTGGTAGGTGTCAAATATTTTGACTTTTAGGGAGAAACAGTGTTTGGTTTGGGAAACCGCCTCTCGAAGCACAAAAAGACAAGATATGTGAGAAATTTGAGGGCATGGCCTCTTTGGTCCACTCCTGGCCACGCCTACGCTGTGGATCATTAGAAATCCCAGGTGGGCCGCGTTGACAATCACTGCTCCAAAACAACGCAATGCAGTCTTGCTGATGTTACCGTTTGCATCGCGGTCGAAGCGTACCTTTATTGTACCAGCCGTGTATGTTAGGGCTGGACTGAAGCATCCTCAAACATGCCAATAACGCAGCGCTCTTCAACCGTTGTACACGGTGCACCAAAATATGCTGCTGCGTGGGGTGCACCACTAAGAAAGGGTTCACAAAGGTGCATCACAAACTTGTCACACTAAACAGATAATTTTTACAAAAACTTTCTGTTAGCAAAAATGAACCATTAGCCAACCAATGACTTTCAGGATTTAACCTTTGCACAATCTGAAGTGTGGTGCATAAGCGTCACACCATATCAAGCTATTTGTAATTAGATGATTATTTGTGATTCATAAGCAACAGGCAATGAGCCATTATCAATTGAATTATGTTACTGAATTAGGGGACTTGCTTAGTTAGACCCGGGTACTTACAGACATGGGCGCAATTGGGTGGGGGGCATGGGGAAGTGTCAGTAAATATGGTGCATGAGTTTAAGTAAATAGGGTGCATGAGTTCGTCGAAATATCTTTAAAGGGTGCACCGTAACAAAAAAAGTTGAAGAACACTGAAACAACGCACTGCGAGACAAAAACGTGTGTTTAGCTTCGATAAGAGCCAACATCGTTTGCGCTAGGCTTTTCGCGAAAAAGATTTTTTGCATTTGTTCATTGAAAATTCCGATGCTTTTTTCAGTTGTTGATTTTTTTGTTTTTCTTAGCTGTTGAGATACTGCAACCACAGTCAAATTGCGAAGAAACTTCGCGGCTTTGCGGAAATGTGCCGTGACGGCCATGACTCGGTCGCGAAGGCATCGTCGCTGGCGACGTTTCTGAAAGAAGTCAAACATTCTTGTAAGATTGTGCTTCGTTCTTACTAGCAAGTGATCGTTTGAAAACCACAGATTAAGTAGGTTCTCCTACAGCACACATGCTCCCAGAAAGAACTGTCGTTGTAGCAACGCTTGATCGAACTTTGAACCTTGACCTAATCCTAACCCCGAAGCCAAACTCTAAACCTCAACATTGGCAGAAGCCTCATGTGAATGGGTGTATCGCGATAGATCAGGTGTCCTTGGCGCCGATTTTACAAGTACGCAAGTTTGTAGACAAACCACGAAGGGATTTGTACGAATTTCACCGATAAGATATAGTTTAAGACCCTTTATCAACATCTCAATTCATTTTTGCCGCTGACTCGTGGGTAAAAATTGACATAGGTCGGGCGAACGACGTCGCGGGCAACAATCTGGAACGTAATGGGATGTTTCCTTGAAGCGTGCGTTTTTTTTGTGCATTTAAACCAGTAACGTTACGCTTGAAACATCACGACTGCTTTGGTTGTTGGTCTGGCATTGATCTGTCATTGGAGACAGCAAGCTTTCTTACTCCGACTCCAACGGTGAGAGCACGGGGCAACGGTGAGAGCACGGGGCACGTCGGGTCTTGTCCCTCCCTTCAGTAATGGTGGTCGCTCTTTCGTTCCGCAACAATAACCACGTTGTGTGAACGTGGATGAGGTCTGGTTGCAGCTGTGTTTGTTTTCGCTGAGATATTTCGGTCATTTTGTCACATAACGACAACAATTTAATTTTTGGCCTTAACGCGGGCAAACTTCTCGATAAAGACACAGTAAGGCCGGGAGGCGGCGAAAAGACACTCCTGCCAACACCCAATCGCTGGTTGTCAGACAGTATTAAAACTCGCCGTAACAGTTTTCACTAGGCTTTTATTTCGGGCATGATGACTAAATTTACACAACTTTTTTCAAAAAAAAATTCTTCTATGATCGAATATAGACCTAGAGTCGCAGCAGTGACAATGGATATTTGTTTGTCTACACCGGTGGTTCTCGACCTGGGGTTCACGGGAAGATTTCCAGGGGTACTTGGATGGCGGTTGAGTTTTCATGTATTGTTATTATCTAACATCTTACACTAGAGGAAAATGCGTGCCGATTGAAAATTCCGCGTAGATTTTGTCAGCTTACTAGGGGTTCGGGTTGATTGTTTTATGACTCGGGGGTACGCAACGGGAAAAAGCTTGAGAACCCCCGGTCTACACAGTCGTAGGCCCGTCTCGAGAAGGCTTGCTAGAGCAGCAGGTCATGCCTTCCCGATTTTGAAAACATCACAGCGTTGCCTTCGGACCACTGAATGTTTTTTGCAGCCACAGACCTGTCCAGTCCTCCGGACGCAGCAAGCAAGACAGACGAGACGACCGTGCGCTCGCCGCTAATGCATATCACGTCGTTTTTCGCCGCCCTGACGTCATCCGGCGCAGACGCGCGCATCGTTGTGACGAAATGTGCCGATGACGCTTGGCTGAAGTTTCTCGCTCTCAATCCCTCGTTTCATTTCAAAGACATCTTAGACGTGAGCATTTTTGGCGCTGTTTGCACGTCTTACCCAGGCGTTTTTTAATTGTTGGGGTCGAACAGAAAGACGGGGGATCACATTCACTGAACGATTAACAAAAGATTATCGACCAACGGGGGCAGCACCACCGGTCACCCATTTTGCAACGGCGTTGACCTCACCCAAGTTTTCACGAAAACGAACGCATTTTCGCGCTTGACAAGCTTTAGCCAAGTACCGGTGTCAAGCGAAATTTCTGACTTCACGCCATGTGCGCATGCACAGAGTTATATTCTGCATATCTAATACACTGAGAAAACTGATAATTAGAGCTTAGGATTTCCTGTTTGGGTAAGTGTGTCGGGTTAAGGTTGGAAAAAGAAAAACAGTTGAGGACTAAGACTAAGTCCAATATTTTTTCAGTGGTTATAGTTATTCCTTTACTGTAGCTTGTTGTGGTATCTGACATCTAACCAGAAAGCTTTAGTTTGCACAGCACACATCAAAAAAGTAAACGCCAAACTTTCTTCCTTTACCCTGAGAAGCAAAAGAATTGACAAACCATAATAGGTCAGAAATTTCGCTTGACACCGTACTGGTTTCAGGTCCCATCCTTTTGAATTTTAATATGACATAACTTCAGTTTTCAGAGAACAGAACCGCCACTTTGCTTCACAAGCGTTTGTCATTCCACAAGCGTTTGTTATTTCACAAACGCTTGTTACTTCACAAACGCTTGTCCTTATAATGACCTACAATTATCGGCTTCTCAGCCGAGAATGCAGTGTTTTCCTCTTGTCCTTCTGCGTGTTTCGCAATTCCTCAAAGGATTTTCACGCAAATTGTCGCGGAACACTTATGAGCGTCTTTTCAAAAGCGTCATTTGCTCTTGTGATTCGATCAATGTAACGAAGCTTAAGCCGGCTTGACTGAAAAAGCGTCGTCACTGGTTTTGTCAGAGCCTTGTTTATCTGTTGTAACTTGATGTGTGTTTCTTTGGAAGTTTGTTGATTTGCCGAAGATAACAAATGCCGCTCTAGGAGAGAGTGCTTTTGATCGCTGAAGGAGAAAATGAGATGAAAACAAAGATCAAACAAAAAGTGTTTGGGTTTGAAATCTCTGGGCGTTGCGGATTCCAGCAAAAACAATAAAAAGACCACAAAAAAGAAACGCACTTAAATTTTTTGTGTAAGATGTTTGCCTGTTCAGTTTGTCCAAAGCGTATAATAACGCTGAAAACATCAGTGGGAATGGCGTTGATAGAGTTGAGTTGAGGTTTTTGGCGATAATTGGGAATTTGCAACACGAATTAGAAATCATGGCAAAAACGCCAAGGTATCGAAAAAATCGTAAGGTCATCGAATCGTAGAAGCTGCCAGAAAGAACTGATGGGGGTAACAAGAGATTGTATAAACTTTTTTTTTTTTTTTTTTTTTTCCTTTTTCGTATTAATCGACCTGGCGTAGTAGCACTAAATCAAACCTGAAAAATTTTCCGAGATTTTGTGTTTTCACTCTTCCGCCTCTTAACACGCAAGGTTAAGACGAAGGAAAGACGTGGTTTTCTGCGTCGCAATTAATTTCCAGCACATAGCGTCGCAAAGTGTAATAAAGTGGTGGTGACAACTGTTGACCGGCGTTTTCATATGTTGTAAACGTTCTTACCAAGAAAATCGATTTTCAGCAATGCCGGGCGCTGATTGTGGCCGGCGGTACCATGCAACCCTCGTCGTGCTTGATCGATCAGCTGCTCGCTCATCCGGAAGCAGCCAATCACCGCTCGCGAGTTGTTGAGTTTTCGTGCGGTCACGTGATCGACAGCTCGAAACAGCTGCTGCCTCTAGCGCTCTCGTGCGGACCGACCAACGCGAGCTTCGAGTTCACATTTGCGAAACGGTCGAATCCGGCGATGGTGAGTTTGTCAAAGGCGGCCATACATTCCGGTTTGATGGGATTGTTTCCAGCCGACTTCTTGCCTGTCCCTATGAACTGAAATAGGCGCAGGCGATAGCCCGAATAAAATATCAGGAGATAACCTGGGTAACGTTTCGTTTTCTCCGCTGAACTTTTCCACAAAACATTGCAAAAATTTTGTGGATTATCAACATGGTTTTGCTGGAAAATGTTGCCACAGCAAACATCAGAACTCTGTCTTGATTCTGGAAACGCTCAGACCGTTACTTAGAAGTTTACCGAACTAAGTGGCGAAAACTTCTCGGTTTGAAACTGCAAACCGTGGCCACCCATGAATGGATGTTGTGCCTGATGCGAACTTAAGGCATCACTCATGTCAGTCATAGTCACCAACTCTGATCATGTTGGTATACGAGAAGTTATAAAGCCTATGGTCATCTATGGGCGTCGGGAGGGGGCAGTGGGGGTTTTGCCCCCACCGGATTTTTAAATTTCGTGTTTTCCTTGAGCCTTTCTGATAGAAAATGTTTTTCTCGTAGTTTTGAGTTGGTAAAATAAAATCTCACACCACTGTTGGCCCTCTCAGGAGCAACAGTCCTTTTGACCACCTGGAAAATATTCCACTATTGCCCCCCTCTGGAATCAGTAGCGCAGCCAGAACGAGGCGAAAAAGGCCATGACCCTCCCTGCAACAAATTTGCTAGAAGATATTTGACGTCATATCCTGTTGTATTAGACCAGAAATGACTTATGACATCGAAATCATCTTTGTGCGAAATAGCTAAAGATTGAACTCTGACCACGTCAGCGACAGGTCCCTCCCGAACAAAATTCCTGGCTACGCCATTGCTTAGAACAAATCGTTCCGACGCCGTTAGTCGATGTGCCGATGCAAGCTACAGCGACAGTGTTTCGTTTTATCTCTCCCCGTGCGTTGCTCTGTTCGGATTGCGAACGCCGTTGTTGTGGCATTCCGCAGGTCATGGCGGATTTCCCCGCGCCAGCAAACGGTAGTGCGCGAGCCTCGATAAAGACGCGTGTGGCGCACAAGTTGTTTGCGCATTTTTTCCGCTGCTTCAGCGTCTTGTGAGGCGCGGAAGGCAAATTCAGCGCACAGGTCGAATCCACTCGAGAGCACCTTGTCATGCTCATCCTGTTCCGCTTTCCAAATGTATAGAGAAAATCGTTGGCTGCTTTTAAATGCAGCTAAAAATAACCGACGTGCGTCAGGCTTAGAGTGGCCAACGTCTGTCGCGCGCTGGTTCAACTCCTTACCGTCGTAGATCGACGAAGTCGGACGCGCGCTCTTGAACGTCTGCAACTTGGTGCCCGGCGGGATTGTCTGCTTCTTTCCTTCGTACGAATACGAGAGCCTTGTCTTCAAGCGATGGAGTGACACTGGAACGTTGCAAAAGCTGGACGGGAAGAAAAGAGTAGGTCGTATTTCCAGGTTGTTTCACAGTCGTATCCGTCTATTCACTGTCGCTGCAGGTCGCGCGACCTGCGCGATTGACGAAAGTCGTGAAATCCTCCTTATGTTTGCATGGGTTGCAAAAGGGTTATGGTAACCCGGACGGAGTTTCATTTTGGCGGCTGGCTTTGTACTTTCTCCGTCCAACCCATACCGCCAATAAACTTATTTACTTACTCCCCGCTGCGTTGATCGCTGTCCGATCCCGTCTATGCGTTGTGTTCGAATCGTGGCTCGGAAGATTTGGAAACATCAGAAGTTTTTTTCAGGGTTGTAGGCCGGGGCGTGACAAGGGGGATACAATACCCAGGGCGCCAAATCACCGGGGGACCCGAAAATCCCAACAAATGTCACATGTACTTCCTTCAATACACTAACATTTGCTCGCTGAAGACCTCAGCTTCGAACATGGGAGCGCCAAACTTGTTTCTTGCCCCAGGGCGCCATTTAACCTCGGTACGCCCCTGAGGAAGACAGCAATGGATTTTTCCAGGGGGCACGAACAGTGGTGACAAATCATTTCACAAACTCCGAAACCAAGAGAAAAACATTTTTATATTAAAAAAATAATAGCGAAGTGTGGTATTGTGAGGCATTGTAAAGCGTCACTGCTCGAAGCGTCTCGCTGATATTCTCCCGCATGTCGCTTGTGTCAATTAATTTTGAGCGTGCCGCTGATGATGTGCCTTGTCGCGCCCGTATTCTGTTCATTCGATACATTTGGCTCGGTCGTACTTGTGGAGATGGCGGCGAAGTAGACGGTGCTTGTGACCTAGTGAGTTTGATGATACTCGTCAGTGCTTCTTCTGTTTCGGTGTTTAGCAACGTTTTCAGTATATTAAAATTAACGAAATTAAAATTAATGAAATCTTAAAATTAACGAAAAGCTGTTCAGGGCTGTGGAGCCGGAGCCCAAGCAATTGTGGATGGCTGGAGTCAAAAATTTTGAGATGGTGGAGCCGGAGCCTGAAATTTGGGTTCCGGTTCAAGCGAGTTCTACATGTAATACGATGTTGTTTTTTCTGTTTTTCGGACCAAATTGTTCTGGAGGCTGAGCCAGCCTGAAATTTTTCACAGCCCTGGCTTTGATTTGGTAATTGCACTGCACGAAGCATCACAATTCAAAATCCAGGCGGGCCTTGACCCCATGCCCCCCGCTTCTTACGCCCATGTTTGGAAACCGCATCACTTTTGTTATTTTCGTGCCGTCTTAATTTTTCCCCTCATTTAACCCGTACAGCGTTTCTGTGCATTGTCCGCGTGCGCGATCCCCGTCGTTGCATTGAAGACCCAGCGCACTGGCATTGCTGTGTCGGGCGCGAAAGGTTGCACGACCGCGATTGTCTCGAAAAGTTGTTCGTTGACATCGTGATTCACTCAGTTCCGATCGTTGTCGAGCGAGGCACTTGAGCCGATTAACTCAAAATACAGAAATAAATTTTCGACGCTGATCGGCGCATTTATCAAAAGCTGAGCCGATTGTTGCGTCACAACCAGCCGGTCATTGGCCGGATGCAGTGCAAGAATAACCAGGAAAAGCATCCGATTGTTGCGTCACAAATCCGCGCTTTCGTTCAGGTTCGTCTTGTCCAAAAAAAGAGTGCAGCTTTCTCATCGGGAAATGGCGGACGTCGGCCAACTGCTGATCCCCTGAACACTTTTATTGGATTTTAATGAAGCTTCACAGGCGCCAGCCTTTGTCTGTCCATGCAGTTCTTTTTTCGGTGGTTATTTCACTCAAAGTAACGACCCCTGAGAAAAAGGTCACCGACGCCATCCAAGTTATTGAATAAGACGCGCATGGTCACGTGGACGCGCGTGATTGGTCGATGCGCTGCAACTTGCGCAGTTCGGAGACAGCCAAACCATCAAAACCATGCGCTATTTTCTGCCGACCTTTCGCGACTGCCGCGTTGTTCGCACGATTGTTTGGCGCCAAAGAGCCACAGAAACCCACTTGTTGGCAGCTGTGTCGATCTACAGTAGTGCTGTGCGTAGAATCTGTCAACTTGTCGGTCGGGGAATCACCCGAATGCGCAGTTGCGTTTTGCGCAGGTAACCCGAAGTCCCTTTTGTCCTAAATGTTTAATCGCGGTTTTCCCAATTCGAATCAAATTTTCATGTTCTTTTCTTCATATTTGAAATAATCTCAACATTTTCCACGACACGACTGACAGCGACCGGCACGTGTGGAATCGTTTCCGAAGCCGGTCCCAGAATTGTTTCGGTCGCAACTTGACTCACTTCAAACCAGAGGTGGCCATGGATCCAGAGCGCCGGAGTCAAGTCAACTCAACTCGAACAGGATTCTGTGTTATTCTTTCGGACCCGAATCCGGAGCCGGAATCGAAATTTGTGAAAAACACGGACCCGGTGTCAAGCGAAATTTCTGACCTGTTATTGTTTTTCAGTTATTTTGCTTCTCAGAATAAAGAAATAAAGTCTGGCAATTAGTTTTTTGGTGTGTGTTGTGCAAATTAAAACATTTTGGTTTGAAGTCAGATACCCACAACAAGGTGTAGCACGGGAATAACTTTAACCATTGAAAATTTTCGGACTTAGTCCTTGATCTCAATTATTTTTGTTTTTCTCACCCTAACTCACACCCTAACCCGACATACTTACCTAAACACGAATTCCTGAGCCATATTAATCAGTTTTATCAGCGTATTTGATATGTAGAATATTACTTTGCGCATGCGCACATGGTGTGAAGTCAGAAATTTCGCAAGTCAGAAATTTCGCCTGACACCGGATCCGGAGTCAGTTTTCAATTCGGGCAGTAGTAGGAGTCTGCGGTCATTTCTCAAGTAAAAGCATGGGTGAATTACGGTTGGATCGATGGTAGCCGGTGCCTGAACAAGAGTCGGTATTTCAAATTTGAAAATTTCCAAATCGGGATTCAAAAATTTTTGAACAGGAGCTGAGTCGGAGTCTGAAAAAGTTACTCCGGCCACCTCAGGTAGCAAGCCGGCCATGCAAGAGTCGCCAACAACACTGTTTGCGTTCAGGTGTTCAGAGAGCCGAAGCGATCGGATCAACTCGACTCCATCTTGAAAGAATACGCTTCGTGCGTTGAAAGAAGCAGAGCAGGCCATGCTCGCGTTACAGGTATAGAGCAGTAATCGAGTCGATGTCTTTGTGCTGAACGTTGAAAGCGTACTAATAGCCCAGGTTGGATGCAATGCAGTTTGCCGGTGTCATGATCAAGATTTCGAACGGGCAGTTTGGGCACAAATCCTCCATATTGGGATTTTTCCCGGACAGCAATGTTCGCATTGTGATAAAATCAAGTTGACCAGCATTTTTTTGCGATTGCAAAATATGCGTGTTTTGCGATTTTGCGAACACTGTGAAGATCTTACGAGTTTCGGGAAGATTTTACCTGTTGTAAAACAATCACATTTTGATCTTTGTTGATTTCTCGGAAAAGGATCGCAACAGCTATTTTGGTAATTCGGCTTCACCCGGGACTAGACGGTTTGTGGAAAGTTCGATGGCCACTTCGCAGGGCCGCAACCAACTGTCATTTTCGGGGGGGAAAAATGATTGTAACTTGTTGTACCTAACAACTAAACATGTTTTTGAAATTGCCCGGTTGACCCCCTGGTTACCGGCGTTCAACTGTACGGACGATCCCGGTCTTGTGCAGGGGCCATTTTGCTCAGCGTTGTCGGCGGCAAAATGAGCGAAGGGATCAACTTCTCTGATTGGCTGGGACGCTGCGTCGTCATGGTCGGACTGCCGTACCCGAACCTCCACTCGCTGGAGCTGAGAGAGAAGATGGCGTACCTGACCAAAAACATGGTGACTGCCTGTGTTTAGGTTAAACGTGTTTTTATCAGCGGTGACGGCCGATGTGGTGCGTTTCAAACTCCGTATGACGTTGATATGGCTCAGGTGTCCTGCTTCAGATAAAAGGTGTGAAATTTTTATACCATTTAGTTGGCGTTGATGTCTTTTGGGTGACTGAAACGAAGTTTGATCGCAAGGCGTTGCTGCGAACAGGAGGTGTTTTAATTACGAGCAAAAGTTAGCAGCAAAATGCTGAGTTATTTCGGGGTTGCATTGTGAAGTGGACTACAGACTACAGTGTCCGACACTGATGAGATGTTATACCAGGGATGCACAACCTTTTCGCTATCGCCGGCCGCATTACGCAAATTTTTTAACCGACGCCACTGAGGTCAAGATGTTTTTAATTTTTGCGTTGCGTCTGTTCTGCTCACACACACACTAAGCCTAGCCTGCTTCCACACGTCTGTTCGGCTTCTTTCTGTTAAGTATCCTCTTGCAGCAGAAAAAGAGTTTTTGTTAATCCGCGCCCGCCTTAAGTTACATTTTAAATTACAATTGCAAGGCGCATGCGCAGGCTGCGGACCCCTGCGCCGCCCCTTCCAGAAATTAACGTTTTTCAAACGATTGCAATTTGACATGGAGCTTTTTTAAACTTGAATGCAATTTTAGTTTGTGACGTCACAGTTATGTTGCGACGGTCAAACCCCGTGACCGCTGCCTGACATTTTGAGAACAGTGTCTCGGCAACCAAGAAACAGGAGATTGCCAAAGCTCTCGCAAAGCTTTAGATTTACCATAATTGACTGATCAACACCGTTTATGCTGGGGGGTCGTATGTAAATGGCCGCACACTCGCAGGAAAATTGTGTCTTTTGTGACGCCACTTCGTTGCGACTTTGCAGAAGCTTTTGAAATTTGATAAAAATCTTCGATGAAAAGGTGAATAGGAACAAGGTAGAGACAAGTTCTGAAGAAGCATAACGTAATTTGTAGAAGACACCAATGCTTCTTGATGCTTCTACGGCACCTGAAAGTACCCGACAGCGCTCAGCCCTGTTACAAATCGCAGTTTCGACGAGAGGCACGCACACATTCTTTGGGTTTTCGATATTACCAAACGCGAAACGATTTCTCCGATTTCAAAAGTCAGCTCAGAGTAGTCGTGAGAACGTTTTGCCTGACGCAGGCATTGTTGGCATTTTGGAAGGCATTTTGTCTGCGATCAGGCATTTTCCAACGGTCTCTCAAAATACAGAAGAGCCCCGCTTTGCGACCACCACCAAACGCACTAAAACCTCGATTTACGACCATCTCAGTTTAGCGGAAGATAAAAACAGTTGCGCTCTCTTAAAATGTTTTAAGGGTCACCGAAGGTCAAACCGTAAAAAAGACCCTGCCTGCGATCGTTTCTTTTTTTACATTCAACAGTACTTTATTGCAGTCACGTGACAAGGACGGCCGCACTGCTGGTCAAGTTCATTACGAGGATCTGTGCATGAAGGCGGTGAACCAATCCATTGGTCGAGCCATACGACACAGGTACTTTGTTACGGCACAGTGCTGCCCCATTGTTGGCTTAGAACAAGATTGCTGCGTCACAGCGTGCAGTCTCCGTGAAAATTGATCCGATTATGTCATCATACTCGACCTGTCTCTGTTTGAAAAATACAAAGCGAGGTTGTATCTTTACAATTGTGTGCTTGACTAAACAAAAACCCATTGTCACGTCGTTAAATCGGTGGCGATAGAGTGCGAGCGCATTATCGCGTCATAAATGACCCTTAGGTCTTACTCATTGGCGTCATTACGGGTCATTTCGTGTCAACAGCGGTGAGGGCTCTAGTTATGCTTTGTGGAAATAGTTGTATTTCATTGACATCTTGACGGCAAGACGAGAGGCCTCTTGTCAGCCAGTTCTGAAAGCGTTCGACTTCAATTGCACGGCAATCTCGGCCTGAATTGGACAAGCCGATATAATTAGGCCTTAAACCAGGCGTGTCTCAAGTCGTTTATAGTACTCGGACATATTTTCGCTTGACAACCATTTGGCGTTTTTTTTATAATAACGCTATTCTTGGCAACCTTTGTATTTTACGGGAAAATGTTACCAAACGTGTCGGTAAGTTCAAAGTACTAATTTAAGAAACGTGAATTGAGGAAACAGTGTTCAGTTTGCTTTCGTAGCTTCATCCAAAAACCTCCAGCGATGCAGTTGTTGAAGACAGAGCGTCGTTCATTGTTTAGATTTAAATTTTTTTCCGAAATTGGCAATGAATTAGAAGTTTGTAGTGAAGATCATTTTTGACTGAAATTGTTCCGTGCTGAAACCAAAGTACCAAACAAACGGAACCAAAAAAGAAACGTCACTTCAAGCGAACCAGCGAATTTTGTTGTGGTATTGACCTTCATGACTTGGTGAACAATTTCGCGTTAGTCTGGTTCACTACCTGAAGACACTCGACCAGTTCTTGTTCGTTTTCTGTCCCAGAAACGACTTTGCGTGCATTCTGCTTCTTGACAAACGATACCAAAAGCCGTCGGTCTCGAGCAAGTTGCCGAAGTGGATCTCAGAGCATTTGCAAAATGTCGATCAGTTCGGCCGGGCGTGCGTGGCTATGCGAAAGGTAAAAAAGCGGTTTGGCTTGTGTTTTCACCTTTTTTAATCGTTTCGTTCGTGTCTTCGTGCCTGTCAAGATGGCCAAAGAAATTTCAAAACAATGTTCTTACGAAACCGGAATTGGCTCTGTTTTTTCGTTTTAAAAGAAATGGCGAGGCTTTTTTGTTTGTTTTATTTGATGATTTTGAGCAATCACTTTCTGTTTCTATCGATTTTCATTTGGAATGTTTAAAAAGAATTGTGAAATGTTAAAAAAAAAAATCCTGAAACAACTGCCTTCCTCACCCATCTTCAAAGCACGCGTGGGTTGTTGCTTTGAAAAAGCGCCGCGCAGAGCTGTGGGTTTGACTACTGGAAAAAGATGCGAGAACGAA
>Ga0210059_1012422_pt1 | contig 12864 bp, 9 predicted proteins | sample Ectturendosymbi2_FD_188042 | JGI IMG/M metagenome (GOLD analysis project Ga0210059, IMG submission 188042) | Ecteinascidia turbinata endosymbiont from Florida, USA - Sample 2 (SPAdes) (version 2) | ecosystem: Host-associated > Tunicates > Ascidians > Unclassified | place: Key West, Florida...
TTTTTATCCTCTGGATGTACATTTTCAGTCCCAACCTTGAAGTAGATCTAATGTTAGGAAGAGAAAGTCAACATTTTGAAGGTATTCCGCATGGCATTCTTCAAAGCAGTGGTTCTGCAACTTTTGTTGCTGCGGAGCCCTGTAACTGCACCCAAAACCACTGGGGACCCCTTCGTTTTTTCAGTTATTGAGAAATTAGATTTGGTGGTTCAACATTCACGCTTTGACTAGAATCGAATCACTCTGACTGAATACAAGGCTTTAACCGAACAAAATCGCCTGTTCGTCATTTCGTGTTGCCATCACCGTTTAAGAAATGTCAATGTTCATGGAAGTAAAATGTGAGAAACAGAAACAGAGGGCTATCTTCCTAGAACAGGGTGCGGCCCGTGGGCACATATTACATGGCCCGCAGTTTTAGTTTCAAATTGTATATGGCCTGCACAAGGTTGGAGTGCGCTCCTGGGCTGAAACGACGACGGTTTCTTGCAAAAAGGCATTTCCCCATTGTGTTTTCATGTGCTGAGAGCGAATATAAATACGACAGCGGACGCAAAGGAGTGCTTCTGCTTTAAACTCTATGCGAAATGTTTGGATTATGCCAACCTCAAAAATTGTCGGCAAGAATCTCTGATTTGCGGACATCTGCACATCATGAAATTTGACCGTTTTTGAAAAAAGTTCGGACACACGTGTATTAGAACTTGTAAAAGTTATGTGTTTTTTATGCGGAAAGAGTTGCATGGAAAAGCCTCCGTTCTTGATGTACATTTGTAAAAAAATTAAGACGATGTTTGGCAACGAATATATGAGTCCAGTTGCTTATTACTTTGTCCACAAACATATGCTGTTTGTAAGGGGCATGTCTTAACAATAGGCAAAAAAACATAAATTGCTAACCAAATGCTGAAATGTCAAGACGAAATACAAATTCTTTGACAGAAAACTTCAACTTCAAAAAAATCATTGGTTGTTGGGCCAAAATGTTCTGGTTGTTAAAAAAAAAACGTGTGTTGAAAAGAATGCAACATGTTGGGCAAAAATTTCCTACGCCTATAAAATTTGAGTTTGTTACTCCAGTTTTGATTGAAAGGCCACATTGGTCTGAATGGCAAAGGATACCATCACTACTTCACTACTATAACTTAATCCAAAGATCAGAGCCGAGTGGAACGAAATATATCATGCTTTTGCTGAACTGTTTCGGGGCTTGTATGTTGTAACACAATCTGACCAAAGGCTCTTTCTGAACTGGCACTAAATTTTCAAGTTCATCGGCATATACTAACTGATAATGCCAATAGATACCAAACTTTGATAGAAAACCGCAAATTCAAGCTGCTCGGTGCTCAATTTCTGCCAGAAATGCATAGCTCTTACAATTCACTTAATTTGTTACACTGCTGGCAAACAGTCTCCATCCTTAACGTATTACGTAATGTTTTGTTTGTGTTCACTGCGAAATTTGTTCCAAATTACATATTGCACTTAATGTTTTGAAATCGTCACAATTATCACTCAACACACTCCAGTTGTTTCAAATCTGTGGTATTGGTAAAAAGGTGCTTTAGAGTTTATGAAATAGATTCATTACAATTTCTATAAAGTAAGCTACTTGTGACCATCTGTTCGTAATGTCGTTGATGATTTGAAGCACACTCGCTGTCTTAAGCAGTTGCATAACATTCCAACAGCGAGTGCAATGATGTATGGGTCAAGCCATGCGTCACTAACGCATCCTCTCATAGCATGGTATTATGTAAAGCAGCTCACGTAAGCATTTAAGCTTTCATAATCGGTTTTGATCATGAAAAAACATTTGTATCATTAAACCTAGTATTTTTGCATTGAAGTGATTGGCCACATTGCACTAGCAGTATATAATTTAAAAACTAAACTTACAGTTTTTTGCTTCCAACGCGAAGGGCTGCTTCTCAAACATTTTATTGAGGTGGACCCTATAGGCAAGTGTTTCATGTTCTGCGACCCAATTTGCATTGCGATTGAACTTCATCTGTAAGATCTTCTGTGAAAACATGATGCGTTATGGGTTACAGTTCGTAAATCATCGTTTTCTAGAGCTTGAAACTTTTATTTTGTAGCGCTTTCAAGTATACCGACCCCACTAAGAGCGTCTTCTAGATGTTGTGTATGTGTCTTGCCCCATCCGCTTTTTTAGTGAAAATGAGTGTTTGGACAAAAGTCTAACTGAAATAAACTATAATGCGAAGTCATCGAATGTAGGCATTATAATTCGCTTGTTGTAACTTGCTGCAAAAATTAAGCTTTAGAAAACTTGAACCTGTCTTTTAGACGGTTGTTTGTAGATTATAGGGTATTTTGGGAGTGATATGTTAGATATGTCTGCCTTAGACCCATCTAACAGACAGGTTCAAAGTTTTTTAAGCTTAATGTTTGCAGCAAGTTGTAACAAGCGAATTATAATCTGCCTTAGACCCGTCTTAGCAGATCTTTTCCTCAGATATTACAGGTAACTTGTGGAACTACACTGGTTACGATTCAACTAATGTTTCATTTCCCAATATGTACGTGAAAAATGATGATATCGTAATCATTTTACAAAACTTATTGTCTTACCCGGCGGCTGTAGGTATCAGTTTGCCCGGCAAGCGTTGAGGGTGTAATGCGTTACCCCACAAAATGACAACTTAATGTCGTGACCGTTTGTCGTTCATGATTTATTGCTGTTGATACTTTCCGAAGTGCTTAATGGCCTAATGCTGCTCTCCATAGCGCTTACGTGTTTCATTGTGCTTGCAGAAAAATGTTTGTTGGAGGATTGAGTTGGCAAACCACAGCAGGTAAGACTTCGGAAATAATTTTTGACTGATTCGCCAATTTCTCTACATTTGCCTCAATTACTCTAAGGGGTTGTTGCGATAAATTGAAGGAATACGATTTTGAGGTCAGTATATCATTATACTGGCAGAATTTGTCACCCAGTGCTGCTGAAAACTCGCTATCACAAGCACTTGCTGGTGAAGAGCTGTTCTAGCACTACATGTAGGTTAACGCATTGGTCAACAGCCCGCACTCGATAGAGTGAGTACTTGCCGTGGAAATATGACAGAGAAGAGGCGAACGCTCGTTATTTTCTTTGCACAGATGGTTTGAAAGAGTACTTCAGTCGGTTTGGAGAAGTATCCGATGCCACGGTGATGCGCGATCCAGCCACTAAGCGTTCCAGGTGAGATTTCCGTCTGCCGTAGAGCCTGCGTTTGCTGCCACTCTTTTTGGCATCGAACAAGCGTTTCAACAACTTCTGCCGTGAAATGGTTTTGTGTTTCACAGTCTCTTGTAAGTGCCGTTTATGCACTGTGCTCATTCTCCCGAATTCGTGGTATCTACGATTTTAAAGAAGTGGTGTCAGCGCTTTTGAATTAGTTATGTGAATTTCCATAAGCTTTCAGATTGTGGTGATAGTGTTATCGATGTTTACGCTGGTAAACGCTGGTTTAAACGTTATGAGTTCTTTAAAGTTGAAAAAGCACTCGTGTTCCAAAAATATTTTTTACAGTACAAACGACATCATCCAAAAGTTCGTGAATGCTTTTGCCTAATTGGTCGATAACATATCAAACTAACTTCATCTGTGCTTGCCCGTAAACTTCGTTACAGTTCCTCGACGACATCTCTACGTAAGATCACGTTTATGATAATGGTTGCTTTTTCCTTTGACTGCCAACACATGAACACCATCATGACCACAATTAAAAGCTCTAGGTTTGCTGTAACTGTAACCTTTCGTGTTATCAGCCGGCTGGGCTCTGCTTTCTTCACTTGCGATTATTCAAACTTGCTCGTATCTGTATTCAAGTAACTAGTCTCCACAAAGGTGACCAGGTGAATATATCTGCAAAATTTTTTAATGAGAAATCGATTTCACGCAACACTACGCATCCTCAGTCCGGAAATCTACAAGCAATGCTTACGGGTGAAAAATTGTAAGGCTAGAGCAAGAGCAGAAAAAGCAACCAAACTCAAAAATGAAATTCAAATGCATAAATCAAAACACTGGTTTCTGTCAGTTTTATTCTGGTTATCTTCTGGAGATTTTATAAGCGGCAGTGCCATTGTCCTTTTTTAAATGAAAACAGTGGAGTTTCTGTGCAAAGCCGACCCAAGCAAACAGATGAAACAGGCATGTAAGTTTTAGTATACAAACTGAAGTTTGTTGTGCTGTTGGCTTGCGATGCAAAGTTTTTCAGACAACTCATGAACTCATCGGTTTGTTTCACTGCAGGGGTTCCCAACGTTTTTCTGACCATGCACCTCTTCAGCATTTCGACAGATGAGAATGTACCCCTAAATTTTCTTATGACAAAATATTTTATCATGATTAATGAGAGATATATTTAACAATATGCATATAATGGTTATTGAAAATAATATTCACTGATATACGTATAAAGAAACATTTGGAAATGAAAGATATGTAAATATATATTTCTCTTCTATTGAGAACTTTAAATGTACCCCTTCAGATAGGCAAATGCACTCCTAAGAGTACATGTATCCCCAGGTTGGGAACCTCTGTTTTACAGTGAGGCTAGTCTTGGTAAGAAATTGAGAGTATAACATTATTTCTGATTTTAGGCACTACAGAACTTCCATTTTTAGTGTTTCCACTCGAATTGCAATCAAAGAAAAGTTCGAAAATTAGGTTAATCTTCTTTTCAGGGTCATCAGGAAATGCTTTTGAAAAATATAATTCGGCCAACGATTGTTGATAACCTGCTTTTGTTTTGCACCACCAGAAATATTTGATAACCTTGTGCAAAGCATGCATTCAATTATAGCTTTGTGTTTACGTGTATGTTATACATATTCTGCAGTTGTTTCTTTCCAGCCTCATTTAAAGCATAACAGCAAGTCGACCAAAAATATTTGCTGTAATTCTGCTGTTGGCTTTAAGAACAGTAAGTTACAGGCTTTATGCATTCACAGAGCTCAAACAATTTTGTATCTTGCTTCATAAATTTGTTTTCATCGTTGAGATTCTGTTTATGTGGTGCCAGCAGTTTAAAATACAGAGGCAAGATGTTTCCTGCTGCAATACTTCTTAACTTTTGAGGCTTACCTGGTATCGTTTTGGGTACTGAAAAAGTGTTTTATTAACGAACATACAATAAGCGTTATGCTTATCACGTGACCGCAACATTGCTAATTAGCAGAGTTTATTGCACGTATTTGTTAAAACCAGGCTAGAAAAGTCTATGTGTTACAACATTTTCTTGTAGTAATACGCTCATCAAACGCTTTCATCTTATTCAATTGGATTATTGAGGTAATTTATAGGTAACTGTAAGACACAGAGCTGACAGCCGCTTACTGGGAAACAATGTTTCGAAGCGGTTGTTTGCAGTTCAGTTAAATCGCAAAATTCCAACATATTTTATGCTTTTCTGCCATTGCAGACGCACACCTCTAATAAACTACTTGATGTTAATACCACCATATAATATTTTCACAACGAATGACACGTGCACGCTTGTTTCGATGTTTACCACAAGACATTTTTCATTCAGCCGATGCCTCACAGCAGGGAATAGTTGAAATTCGCGGAACAATTAGACTCTCGTCCTTCATGCAAAGTTGACGTACATGTAGATGGCGCCAACAAGCACAGTATGATATTACAGCAGCAGAGTTGTTTCATTCGCCTATAGCCCTGTGCCCTGAGCACATGTCAGCGTCGCGGGACGCGCACATTATTGTGTTGTTTAGTTTTTGGTTCGGAAATTCGACATCATTTTTTAATGAGATCGGTTGGTTTGGAAAAATAGCTTCCTATTTGGCTCGTAAGATTTTTTGTTTTCTTTTTTACGAACCCGAACAGAAGAGAAACTGTCTATCCAATAGAGTTGTAGTGCTAGGTTGCATAGGTGGCGGAATCGGAGGGCCGCATGGGCCTAGCCCCCCACTTTTATTTCTGGGGGGCCTGGCCCTCCCACTTTTAAATTTCGAATTTTGCCTAAATATCGTAAGTTTGAGTAACACAATTGGTATGGGTCCAGTCTTAAAGCAAATCCTTTAATGAAAAAAATATTGCAGATTTTTGGCAGTATTTCGTCGATATTATTTCTAATTTGGCAGTAGTTTCTGCAGGATTCCGTAATTGTTTGCCAGAATACACCGTGCACAGCCTGTCTCCCTGCTGTGGATTGTTTAGGCCTACCGCATTGCTGTTGTTGAACATTGTTGCCAGATGGTGTAATACAACACAATTTCTCACAAAATTGGTGAAATTTTACATACTTGTGTGCATGGGCGTCGGAAGGAATTTTTCCAGGGGAGCCACTAGTGGATTTTTCGAAACGTTTTTCTAGGGGGCCAAAAGTGGTGAAATTTGGTTTTTAACACTCGAAACTAAGAAAAGAGCTTTTTTTGCTGAAATTTTCAAATTCTTGCCCCTCTTTCGACACCCATGCTTGTGTGGAGGAAAAGTTCGTGCCACACCATTAAAAAATTGGGGTAATTTCAAGCGTTTCAACACCATTCTAAATAGTGTAATTTGCTGAATCCAATATTTGACAGATCATTTCCAATTGTGCTTTTGTTTTTGCACTGGAAAGACTAAATAGTTGGATTGGGACAACTTGCTAGTTGCTACGTATGCTTTGTCTTGTCTTTGTATTCCGGTATCTAATGCAGTCGTTGAATGAGCATTCAGTCATGATACTTCTGCGTTCGAGATGTGGAAAAGTTATGATTTTGAATGCGTTTAAGACAAGTATCAATACTGCGTCATTTTTGCCTGTTTTTTAAGCTGTGTTCTTGGTGTTTTTACAACACACCCAGTGGCTTCTCCGGCATACGGGCTCCTCGGGCTTGGCCCGAGTCTTCGATTGCGATTTGTATCGGAGAACGCAAGCTTGCTTTGTATGTTCGTGCCGCCACCCACGGTCCCACTTCAGTAAGTTGTTAACTCGGGCTCTTTCCTTTGGACCTTGTCACTGTTCATATAATTTCGTTCCATGTCTGTCCTTTCGCGTTCATGTTGCAGGTGACCTGAATAAAACAATCGTTCGTAGTAAGCGTTCTCACGATTTCGTTCGTTCGCGCTTTACTCGGGCTCAGTCATTAGCAGTGTTTTTTAAGCCGTTTTTGGGTGTCACAAGGACACCCTAAAATTTTGCAATGACACCGTAAATTCTGAAAACCAAGATATGTCTTTGCCTTGCATCGAAGTAAAACGATTTGAGGAAAGCATGTTTTCCTGCACGTGGCTATTGCAACAGACATCTGCAATGTTATAGGCCAGGGGCGGGCAACCTTTTTCGGTTTGCGTGCCGAAATCGGCTAAAGCAATGACAAAAGTCTTCCGCGTGCCAACCAAAATTTGTGAGAACATAGTACTGTACTTGACATCATGGGCACAATTTTGTTGTAAAATGTGGAGGGACAGCTTGGTGTGAAACCAATATAGTTATCGGATCGATGCAGAAGTGACGTTTTATATATACAGATTCCCAATCTTATTTCTGGAGGTGTTTTGAGAGCAACTTTGCTAATCACGCTTTGCTTTGTCCTTGCAGATGATTTACATGTTAGTATACTTAAATTTGTTGCTGGACACGGTACTGTAGTTCAGCCTGCTTCCATTAATATCTTATTTGGATGCAAACAAGCACAGCAGTGTAGTAGAGCACATCAATTGGGTTTTATCAGAGCTATCAGATGGAGTGCACAAAATGCTGAATCGCATTGGTAGCACGATCATATCACTCTTACAGTAGAACACTTCAGTTTTCATGCGTTTTATAAGTGTGGGTTACAGCGCGATTTGATGTCTTGTTCAAGCCGCTTAACGTTACAAAGACGATAATTATTTTTTTACACATTTCCGTTTTTTGAAAAAGCTACAAATCTTTTTAATGTTACTGGGCATCATGCATGCAACCCTACCCCTAACAAAATCTCCATTGATATCCTCTTAATAGCAGCAAAAACATTTAGTCTAAAATTAGCGTAGCCTACTTCACGAAATGATTTCAATCTATTTTTACTGTTGGTGGGTGGAGGAGGTATCCTTTCAATCTCCCCTTGTTGGCCACTGCATAGATACCCACACAGAGTTGTAAAAGGGCCTAATTTTGAAGCTTGAACCCAGCTCGAACATGGCTGGAGCCCGACATTTATTTTTGAAGCCCGATTTAGGCCCGAAAGCCAAATTTACCGAGGGGGTTAAGATATGCGCAACTGCGGAGTAACAAAAAACGCTGCGTGCAGGTGTAGTTGAACGTACACGGTTTATCACACCGAAAACGGCAACCCCCTGGACCAAAATATTGGCATAGTGTGGCACAAACGTAGGATGTTACTCAACGATAATACTGCGGAACATAATGTTTCTCATGAAAAAAAGAAACTATCCACAATGGCCGTATAGGCGTAAAAGAAACTTTCTGGGATAGCGCTATAGACATGAAAAGTCGGCTTGTAGGCTTCTTAAAACAAGCCAAGAATCGCGTGGGTGATTTATCTTTTCGATGCAACGCCATCGCGTGCTAATTTCCTCACCGCTGTCGCCTTCTCAAAAACAGTGTGAGACCAATCCCAGGAGAGAATGAAAGAACGCAGCTGTGTTTGCAAACAGAATTAGCTGAAGAAAAGTCACAATCACTTCACTCACGGAAGTTACCGCGGTGAGCACAACAAATCTACGTCACGAAAGAAAAAAATCGTTAGGCTACTCCTAATGTTATACAAAAGTTTTGTACGAAGACCAGAAATATTTTGACAAACCTAAGCCCGAGCCCGGTCCGACTTATAACTCTGCACCATGTCAAATCAAAGGTTTCATTCTAAGAGTTCTTGCATAACGACACAAAAATATATTTGAGATTAAATCAAAATGCCCAACGGTGAATTGGCAAAAAAGGTACCAAGTTTCACCTTTAACACGAAAAGGATATCCAACAAAACTAGGTGTGATGTACTTGTTAAGCAAATGTTTCGCACTTGGATCAAAACATTGTTGCATTCTGGGTTTGGTTAAACTCAAGTAAATGAGATGACTTACGAACCAATGCATTCAGCACAAGCACAAAGTGTAAGAGTCAAGGAAAAAATATCTCTTGGAGTTGTTGGTCACCATTGTAGCATCACAAAAAGTTTATCCTTATTTCCGAAGTCAAGTCCCTATGTTTTGATCTATAGGTCAATGTACAGTTGGGAAAATACTGCAGGTTACTTCTCCAACGTTTTGACTGAAATCCTGTTCACTAATAGTTGAAAACAGTCTTTTGCAAAACTCCCCGTCCCAAAAATAAGTCTCCACAATAGTGCTGCTTTTTTGTCTACGGCAAAAGCTTCGCAGAGATTTGCCTGAAAATTTAACTTTCAAACATTATATTGACTAACATCGTTAAATTATACGTTGTCTGTTTCTGAATACGTGACAACCAACGTTACAGCAAAGCCCGTTGCATTTCTGCACGAAACAAATCTTGGCTGTACTGTAGACTCTCACGTGTGCAACCGTAATACTCCTACTGTTACAAGAAAGTAACCTTTCTGACAGTATACAACACAGGGTAAAATGTCGGACAGAAGCAGTTAAACATCTTTCACGGTCTCTAGAAACTTGAAAAATGCTAAAAATTATTTTATCGAAGCTAAAATTTATAAACTAACAGATCAGTGATACCACACCAAACTCTGTTTCAACATCAACTTGGCTATGCGTGGCCTACCATCTAATATGAAAAGCTCTTCACACAAAACGTGACAAACATTACTTTTATTTTTGAAACCTCTCCAAATACAAAACCTAAAGAGAAAAAAGTGGGGGTCATGGCATTTTATGTCCCCCGTCGGAAAAAGTGGGGGGACACGTCCGCCGCGTCCCACACCAAATTGCACCCATGCTTGACATCCTTAAAGGTGTATGTGAAGAGCCTTAAAGAAATGGTACAAATACACCCAAACAGTGAAAACACAATATAACCAAATTTACATTTATTCTCCTTGAAAACAACGCCCAAACAAAAACAATGCTTTGCCTCTTTCAAAACAAAACATGCACAATAAACTTTTTAAACAAGACTGAAGTTACTATTCAAAGGAAATATCAGTGCGACAAAAAGCTTTGATTACTTTTCTTGTGCTATATCAGTGAGACTTCTGCTGCATTACCGCTGACAGAGATTTCACATTGGGTTTATATTTTGTGACCTTCAGAGATATACACGAACTACTAGTTTCATCGGTCAGGCTACTCCTATTACGAGACTTAATAAAGTTCATAACTAAGAACAAAGATTCACAAGCATGTGTAGATGAAAACAAGGAGAGGAATGCTGTTGCAAATTTTTTATGCACGAAAAATTTTCAGGAATGACATTCCAAGCCCGCAATAGTTCGTTTTCTGCACTTCCCTCTAGTACTGAACTTTGGGCCCCTGTGGCAGCGTGGGCCCCCCTATTGGGGAGTATGGAGTGCGGCTGATACGGCTCTGTTTGTAGCCATATGGCATCAAAAGCACATAAGTATTAAATTAAATAACGGATTGTTTAACAAACGAAAATGAAGAAACGGACACCGAATTTCATTAGATAATACTGCGACTTGTAAGTTATTAACTTTTTCATTTGAAGGGGGGGGGAGGATCTCTTTTCCATAGCCGCTGTACTTGCTTGCATCCTGTTAACATGGGAAAAATACGTAAGTATGAGGAATATCTAGCAGTGATAAGTGACGCTAAACCTGTGTAGTTTTCAAAAAATCTGGGTGGTTCAAGGGTCCCGCTATGATCACAGGAGCCGACCTTCCTTTGACTAGCATCCATGGCGTTCTTCATAGAAGGCCTAGTGTGCTACGGTCAACGGTCGTTTTGTCGTTTTTTGCTGGTGGAGGCGGAAGCGATAGATGTGGAAGCGGAAGCGGTTGACGAAATAGCCGCTTCCACATCCCTGGTCAGAATTGACCAAAGTTTTTCAGACGGGATGTTTAAAGAGGGTCGAAGAGGGTGTCACTGTTGGGAACTGCAGGATAAACCGTTTGCTTTTTGCGGACAAATTGGTGCTGCATGCGTGGATCTTCTCAACAGGGTCTTCAGCACGCATTTGATCGATTTTCCGCTCCGTGCAACCGAGCAGGAACGAAACTCAGCACTAAAAAGATTTAGGTGTCGTGTCTCTCAAGACGCCCAAGGCAGTGTATTCTACAAGTGTGCGGAAATACACTGCTGCAAGTGGAGGCGTTCAAGTATCTTGGGGTGGTATTCACAAGTGATGAAAGTCGGAACAAAGGGATTGATACACGGATTGGTAAAGCAAACGCAGTTCTTCGTGAGCTTTATTGCTTCGTGGTGACGAAACGGGAGCTTTCAAAGACCACAAAGCTTTCAGTTTTTAAATCGGTCTTTGGTTCAATCTTCACCTGTTGTCATGAATCATAGGTGACGACTGAAAGAATACTGTCAAAACAACAAACGGCAGAGGTGGGATATTTGCGAAGAGTTCTCGATGTGACACTGAGTGACAAAAAACACAGGTCTGAAATCCGTAACACCGGGATGTCAAGTCGCTTCTCCTAATCGAGAGATCCCAGCTATGTTAGTTCGGCAATGTCTCCAGGATGGCGAAGTACGTCCTTAGGGCCAGAACCGTCGCCAGAAAGTTTTCAATAGGGGGGCTTTGCGTTTGTGAGGGAGGGCTTGACATTATAAAATTAACCGAAATTCCACTGATTTATAGTGTTTTATGTTTCAATTTAGGGAAGCTTTGAACTTTGTTTAGGGGGCTAAGCCCACCAAAGCCCCCGTGGCGACGGGACTGCTTCGGGCTGCAGTCTACATCCATGGAAAAGCGGCCCAGCGGTCGTGCAAGGACCAGGTGGCGTGACTATATCTCCGACCTTGCTTGGTCCCGTCTTGGTGTGGAAACAGCAGAACTATCTGAAATTGCATGCTGTTGATCGTGAGGTATTTTGGGTCCTCCTAGGGCTGCTGCCCCCACGACTCTCTCAAAAGGAAGTGGACACGAAAATGAGTGAATGAATATGTAGGCCTATATTGAAATTTTGTATTTATTGAATTGCCTTTAGTTTGCTTGCCAAATGTGAATGTCGTATTCAAATAATTAAGCATATTTTCAGGGAAACTTGCGTTTTTATGAAAATGAAGTATCAGACATAGAAGGGAAATTAGTGTTAACACCCTAAAGCTCCACCACGACACCCTTTGAAAAACCTTAAAAAACGCTGTTCATTAGAGTCCGAGATTTCCCATGCAGTTAAGCATTTTTTAAAACAATTCATATCGCACTGAATGTTTTTTGAAGCAATGGTCTTGAATAGAACCATGAATTTGAGGTTCAATCCAATGGACAGTTACCATTTCGAGAATAATTTCAAACGAAGGATAAATTGTCCAACTCGGGCTAATATGAATTAGCCTAGTAAGCGGAGGACTTACTGGCGTTAGCGTTGCTCTGTAACGTAGGTTACTCAACATGGAAAACTTACATGAGAATTTCTCATTGATTGTTGCGTAACGTCACAGAGCAACGATAATAACCGGCAGAATGATAGCAAATGGAAATTTCAGTGACGCAAGCGTCGAACGGTTTTATTCAGTCAGAATAAATCGTATGATAAGCCCGAGTGACGCTGATGACCAGGGGTCGCCCCTGCAACAGCTTATTTGAACTTCAGGTGGTTCACCGATACGTTTTGATAGTGATGTAATTTTGTCTAAAATAGTGTAATTTAGACCTTTATATGGTGTATATGTAATGACATCATATTTCAATGCTTGTGACGTCACGGTTACCAATTCAAACGACAAATTTTCTATAATTTTTTGACGTGCACTTGTGCCCCCCCACTTTGAAAAAG
>Ga0210059_1012424_pt1 | contig 12862 bp, 8 predicted proteins | sample Ectturendosymbi2_FD_188042 | JGI IMG/M metagenome (GOLD analysis project Ga0210059, IMG submission 188042) | Ecteinascidia turbinata endosymbiont from Florida, USA - Sample 2 (SPAdes) (version 2) | ecosystem: Host-associated > Tunicates > Ascidians > Unclassified | place: Key West, Florida...
TGAATGACGACGCAAAGAAGCACCGCTGCGTTCGATCGTCAGTTGCCCTCCGTTTTTCGCAATGACACTCCGTGGAACTGGATCAAAGTAGGAAGACAGTTTATTCAATTTTGGCGCTCTAGCAAGCACTTGATCGCCAACTTCAATAGACGATTCTTGAGCGCAGCGTTTACTATCAGCGTATGCCTTCCCCTTGAGTTTATTTGCCCAGTCTTTGTCGCGAGTCGCCTCATCAAGAACAGTCCGCTCACGGCATAAGTCTGGTAGTTTCGTTCGCATTTCACGTCCGTACATCAGAAAGAATAGCGTTGCACCGGTTGAGGAATGTGGAGTCGACCTGTGAGCTTTGAGAAACTTGGTCAGCTCACGCCTCCAATCTTTTCCCTCAGAGTGGGCGATGCGGATTGCTTTCATCAACGTACGGTTCTGTCGCTCGCACTCTCCATATTGCCAAGGCACAAGTGGAATAATCCGTCGATGTTCGACGCCGTTGTCACGTAAGAAGTTCTGAAAAGCATCGGAAATGAACTGGGAGCCGTTATCGCTCCGCAGAGAATATGGCAAACCCAGTCGGCCGAAAATTCCCTCTAGCACCCTGACTATCGTTGCTGCAACATAATCATACTTTTCACCGTAGTCACGATTCACCTTCAAATTCAGTCTGGACAGCACATCAGCAATATTGGTTTTACCAGGCCGATACACTACTTTAAAATTGTAACCCTGCAACCGCAAAACCCAGTGTTCAATTCTTGCCGATGGCTTCGATTTGCGACCGTAAATACATTCTAGTGGTTTATGATCACTTTCCAGCTCAAATTGCATTCCAAACAAGTGAAGGTTAAATCGTTCGACTGCCCAAACAATAGCAAGTGCTTCTTTTTCGGTTTGACTGTATCTGCGTTCGACATCAAACAAACTTCGAGATGCATATGCAATTACACGCCAAATACTATTTTGACATTGGGTCAAAACCGCACCGAGTCCAGTGGGCGATGCATTGTAAAAACTCGTGTCTGACAGTCATTCCTAAAATAAGCAAGTACGTCTGGCTTAGTCATCAGCGACTTAAGCTTATGGAAAGCATACTGTTGCTTTTTCCCCCAAACAAAGTCAACGTGTTTTTTGGTCAGATCTTGAATTGGTCTAGCAATTGATGCCAAATCGGGTATAAATTTTGCAGAATACTGCACAAGACCCATGAACGACCTAGCTTCACTAGCAGTCTTTGAAGATTCGCAATCTTGAATAGCTGCAATTTTCTCTTCACTGGGCTCAATCCCACGTCTGCTCAGATCATGCCCAATAAAGGTGAGCTTAGGCAATCGAAATTTGCATTTCTTTTCGTTCACCGTCAACCCACTTTCGCGCAGTGTGTCCAGAACTGCAATCAAATTTTTGTCATGCTCGGCTAACGTTTTCCCGTAGACTATTACGTCATCCGCAATGTTCGCACAACCCTGACAGTTCTTCAAAACGTCACGAATGGTCTTGTTGTATTTCTCAGGCGCTGAACACAAACCAAACATCAATCGTTTATACCTGAACAAACCTCTGTGCGTGACAAAAGTCATTATGTCACGGCTGGCTTCATCTAACATGACTTGATGGAAATCCCATTTTAAGTCCAATTTACTAAACACGATACTGCCGTTGATGTCGTGCAGCAAATCTTCAACTGTAGGCATTGGGTGGCGTTCTCGGACAATAGCTTCGTTGGCGCACCTCAAATCGACACAAACGTGTACATCCCCGTCCGGTTTTGGTGCAACAACCAAGGGCAAGACCCACCTAGTTGGTCCGTTCATAACTGGCTCAATAATAACATACGCCAACAGCTCGTCGAGTTTTTTTATCAACTTTCTCTCTCAGCCGAAATGGAGTTCGTCGCATTGGATGGGCGACCGGTTTGATGTTCTTATCAATATGCAAATGAACAGAATAATCTTTGAGCAAGCCTACACCGGTAAACAAATCTTTGTACCGGGAAATAATTGAATCCCTGGATTCAGGATAGTGATCAACGTGACTTACTTGAGGTCCTACTCTCAATAAACCCAAACTTATGGCTGACTGTTTTCCCAGAAGCGTAATGGCATCTCGTTAAATTACCACAAAATTTGTAGTGCACTTTTCATTCGTATCGATTGAAGCAACAAAATATTAACTCCAGCTCCGACTCCGTGAATTGACAGAGTTTTCTCACTACCATATGCAAACAAACTAATCGACTCTTTCCTGAAAGTCGCACGAACTTGGGATTGCTTCAAGTTTTCCCAAGTCGCCTTGCTCATTAAATTACAAGAAGCTCCAGAGTCTATCATAACGTTCGAAATAGTCACCCCTCCCAGGCAAAGGCGTGTGGCATGTTCATTCCTTTGAGGCATTACCGAATACGCAAACGTCTGCGAGTCAATCGCATCATCCCAAGCCGCATTTGCACCACTTACTTGATGTTTGCCTGCTGATCTTGGCTTCACTTGGGACTGGGGCTGAGAAAGTTTCCTGCACTTATTCTTGAAGTGTCCGAATTGCCCGCAGTTAAAACACTTTTTGTCCTTCGCCTGGCATTGAGAGCTTTTGGCCTGGTGACCCTTCCACCCACAAGCATAGAAAACTATAGCAGGCCTGTCTGACTTCACGTTAGTAGATGAACGTCCTTGCCATCCTCGCGATGCGTCCTTACGCTGGGGGCCCGAAACAGAATTCACTGAGTTCGGCGCATCGTGATTATCGACTGTCTGTTGCTTCCCTCCCATGTGCGGAACCTGGGACCGTAATGTCTCAAAGAATTTTGCTTTAGCAAGCGCTGTTTCTAAAGTCAAGTCCTCTGTTTCAAGGAGTTTGTACTTTAACTCGAGGTTGCACAAATTAGGAACAAGTTGGTCAAGAATAACCCTATCAACTCGGTCAGCGTCACCGAATTCACAAACGTCTGCCTTTTCACGAAGTCGCAATTCAAATTGGGCAACCGATTCCTCTTTTTGCTGTCGCATAGCAGAAAATAAACTTCGTTTGTACAACAGATTAGGCTTAAGTTCGAATATTGCATCGAATAAAGCAATTGTTTCGTCAAACGTTTTCTCATCAGCATTGGGGCCAGCTATGGCATAAAATAATGTCTGCACATGTCGTCCTGCTCGGTCCAGTAAAAGAGCAACTTTTCTGCCATCATCCGTAACATTATTAGCTCTGGCATGAAGTTTAAAACTTCTTAACCAAAATTTCCAATTCCGTGACATTTGCTCAATGTCAAATTTCTCACACAATGGTGGTAGGGAAAGGAAATTCTGCGACATGACTTGCAAGTCCACTCACCGTCAATCAACTTGACAACTGCACAGTTCTTCCAAGTACAGACGGCTGGCAGAAAATCAATTAATAACAAGCCTGTTCGCCATTCACCTCGGGGCCAAATGTAATGTCTCCACACTTGTACTGACTAGCAGATGGCTCAGCATGCGTTCACAATACAGTTAACACTCTGACACACTGTGGGCGTAACTTTTAACAGAAAACAGTAGACATACATCACGGTTCGACTCCAAATGCAAAACTGCCTTGTCACACGAAAACTCACATGCTTTACGCTCGGTGTACTACGACCACATATGGTGACATAACATTCATGCGTGTCTGGAACTCGTGACATCACAAGACTGACGTCACAACATTACACAAACCCAAAACCTAAACCCAAAAAAGAAAACCCAAACCCAAAATTCAAACATCAACCCAAATATATAAACCTAAAAGTTGAACCCAAACCCGAAACCTAATCTGTAAACCTAAACCCTAAAGGTAAACCCTAAACCGAAACTTAAACATACACCCCAAACGTAAATCCTAAACCTAAACCTCAAACTTTTTGAAAAAGTGCATTAAAAGTATTCCTGTCAAAGGTGTACCTCTAGGCTACAAGATACGCTAAAGGAAATGATGAGAGCAGATCCATCGAACAATCGCACAGCAGGCACTGACACTTACCACTCAACTGTGTCCACGTTGCTACTAGACCTCAACGTTATACGTGAACAAAGGTGGATAGAGTTCGAATTGCAAAACAGTCCCAGTAGAGTTTTTGCAGTTGATGGCAAAATATATACTACCATTTGGCAAACCTGTGTGAAATCGGATCACAACTAAAATTTTTGATATTTTCAGAATAATCACATTAAAACAACAAAAATTTTCTGAGTCCGATCCAGTCTTGATCCGCCAAAAATTGGCTTCAGTCCTGATCCAGTCCGATGCAGTCCTGATCCGTGCTCATCTCTGCTGCACAGAACTTAATGTTGACTCCGGCTCCAGCTCCTGCTCTGGCTCGAACCTAAAATATTAACTCCAGCTCCGGCTCCTGCTCCAGCCTAAAATTCAAACTCCGGCCGGAGTCCATTCCGGCTCCGTGATCATCTCTGATAGTGTCTATTTTGCCTCATGAGGCAAAATAGCTGCTGAAGCTATTTTGCCTTTAGCTTAACAGGATTGGCTGAAGTAGTCACATGACAAATTTGGAACACATGTACTACTTAGTTGACCGTGACACCTGTAACATCACAGTCCTACATGCATGGACAACTGTTGTCATGGTTACAGGACTGACAAGCAGTTAGCGGCTTCTTCTTTGCGTTACGTGAACTGTTGGCTAAACCTTAACTCTAAGCCCTGAGTCCGCAAACCAAAAATCTGTCCCTAAACCTTGACCATAAACCCTAACACTAAACCTTAACCATAGGTGTACGGGAGTGCATATTTTTAGGGATGCAAAAATTTTTGCCCAAATTTGATCTTGTATTTCCCAAGTAACATATAAACAGCAAGTCTTAATGTTAAGACCAAAATGCACCATTGTAAACATATCAAGATGTCTGTATGCCTAATTACCAATTACCGGGGTTCAGAGCCGTACACCCTTAACTAGCAATCAATATTCTGCATAGCCACATGTGAAAAATGGTAATATTTATTGCGTTGAAAAATGTTAGCTAATTACAATAAAATCGCTCAAAAATTGCTGTTCATGCCACCAAGTGTGGAAGGTGTTCAGCAGCTTCATTTTCAAGTTTTTATGTACGTTTTAAACTTATTCTTCCAACACGATCATCCTGATAGCTAAGATCTGTTCTTCTCTAGCACAGATGTGTGCAGTTGTGTTAGCCACAATCGCTTTCAATCTGGAAAAGGAGTAAAATATCAGGTTACGATCTAAAATATTACATTACTGCAAATAGGTCAAGTCTCTAGTAAGGAGAAGGAAATGAGGCAATTTAATACATAGCATATAGCTTAGCCTTCCACCTTGTAGGCAGCCTTAGGCAGCCCTCAGGCATAGGTGTAGACAGATGGGGGGGCATTCTCGCCAACATTGTAGCATTTTTTGTCGTTTTGTGCTTTGAGACGTGTTGTCCCAAACAAAACAATGCAGCTCTCCGAAAGTCTAAATACGTGGTCTCCCAAAAGATTTTGGGCTAGCTATACTACCGCCCGCAGGCCTGTTCTAAAAATAACATTAGCGTGAACAGTGTCTTAACATTGCGGAATATCTTAATTGTTAATACTAAAATACTTTAAAGATAAATTGAGCAACATTTTCATTTAAGAAGTGTGTATCAAACTGGTAGCTCTTCGCATTAATCTGAACACAAACAATCACTCTCAGGTTCAAAAAGGTTAATGATCCTTGGTTTACAGCTTCTAAAGTCACATTATGAAAACCAAAAATCCACTCCAGTGTAGACAGTTGAATGAGCACTAAACACAGCATGCTAAGAAAAAACTGCAATATGGGCTGATACTGGCAAATACTGCAGCCAGGGATGTGGAAGCGGCTATTTCGTCAACCGCTACCGCTATCGCTTCCGCTTCTGCTTCCACCGCTTCCGCTTCCAACAGAACCTGGACTCTAACAGAGCCTAGGCTCTATCTCATCTATGAACTTGCTGACAAGCATGACTATCAAAACCAGCAGCTTACGATTTACAAGGGCACATTACTAGTTAAAATGGTCGTATAAGTTAGTATCTGTCAACACGGTACTGCTACTCTGTTCTTACAAAAAAACACAACCTAGAAAACTGTCTTCAACACATATCAATACAAACAGCACTTACAACAACCTGACCTTAGCCCAGGGTTTCTTAACATGGGGTACACTCCTGGGGGTGCTGAAATCAATTTCTTAACATGGGGTGCACCCTCAGGGGGTGCTGAAATCAATTTCAGGGGGTGCTGGGGAAGAACACATATGTGGCCGTTTGTCTTTACTTAATCCTTATAGAAAACAGGGGCTAGCCAATGGTAGAGGTGTTGAACTGTTTAGGCGTGGCCAAAAGGGGTGCTGAGGTAGAAAAAGGTTATGACACTCGGCTTAGCCTAACAAATATCAAGCTAAATTGCATAGCGTACCGTAACCCTTTAAGATTTCTTCAAAGCGCTTTGATTGTCATACATTATTAAACCATAATAATGCTTTGAGCAAAATTCTAGAACGCAAGGTTTTGGACAAACTTGTTACATCTTCAATAAAACGCGAAAAGCTTTTTAGACTGAGTTGGCAAACACACATGTTCAGTAATACCTAAGTTAAGTTCGCATCCCAGTTAAGTTCGCATAAAGTTATGAAAAAATCTGGATTCAACTTTTTCAGCAATTTATTGGTATTTACAGCAAATCAAACGTGACAACTGGTCATAAAAAATGTTAAACACGCAACATTATATTGCTAAAGTTCACTATTTGATATAATTGTTCAGCAAGTTCGTTTGCTTTCAAAATGGTTGGTGAAGGTGGAAGGGGCAGTTTGCTCGATGCATGTTATCAATCAAAGAAATACCTTCCTAAACAGCTCTGTTAATCCGCGGACAGGCGCACCAACTTTTTTTTGTGTGTGTCTTCAGACATTAGGGCAAATAACGTTTGCACATAACTTCCCGCTTCGCACAGACTTTCCTACAGCAGCTTCACTCCGCACTGTCATGCGATGTTTCATTAACTTGGATAAGTTGAATGGTTTGACTCAAAATGACTCAATTAAACGCTTGGCTTTGCCTAACATTGTTTGTGAAGTGAATAGCATAATGTAAGTGAATACTATATGCCTAGCTGAAAACAATAGTTAGCTTCAGTCAAAGCATCAATCAGTCTCCAAACATTAGCCCTTATGATCAACATCTGTTTGCTAAGGCAGTTAAAAGCACAACTGCTAAGTTCGCACCTACCACATAAGTTCGCACAAACAGCTCAGATTAAAGTTGCGAACATAATCAGGAGATTGCTGTGCTTTCAAACTGTTACCATTGTAGTAGACAGCAGCTAGGTTTGAAAAGTCAGCCTCCGATAAAATCGGTAAGTTGCACGATGACTTGGCCTTCTATGAAGAATGCCATGGATACTAGTTATGCTTTATCTCGTTCTCTCGCGTTACTGATATCGCACGTTCATTCAGACTTATAGTGCAACTTCACCGCTTAAATCCACATTGGGAAATGGACAAAACTATTTCGCCAAGTTACTCTCCAAGTTAAACAACCTACGTGGAAGCGGAAGCGGTAGGATTTTCGCGCTTCTGCTTCCACAGCAAGAGGACCGCTTCCACCGCTTCCGATTCCAGCTTCCGCTTCCACATCCCTGACTGCAGCCTATATGATCAACTACCAGGGAATGTGTACATATGCACATTTCCAATGACAAATGGCTTGCAACCTCAATAAGAATATTTCATAAAAATGGCAGTGCTTTACTGGACTCTATTAGTATTAGTGAATTGTGCAGTGTAATAAATAGTACAGTTGCTACTGTTCATGAAAGCTTCACTTCACAGCATTAAATTGAAACATTAAAATTTGGCAGGATGCAACAATAGAAATTCATCACATGAAAAAAACGGAAAATATGAAAACCTAAATAGTATGAAATCACAGCTACATTACTACTACGCAACACATTAGCCTACAGCTGCAGTTACATAGTTAATTCTGTTCATGAATACTTCGCAGTAACAGATTCACACTTGCAAATGTCACAACATCAAGCAAGTTTGAAACACGAGAATTTCACAGTATCATATTACAGCTACACCACGCAACTACCACAAAACATTTTGCAGCTACAGCTAAATTCTAGTTGTACACTTTAAACCAATAACAATTTGAGGTTTACAAAAATTAAGGTTAGATGGAATAGTGGGTTACCACTACACGTTCTTAATTTAAAATGTTTCTGACTCTACCCAAATTTGAATGAGGTTGTTTCAGTTGTCCCAAATTTCATTTGGGCTGTTGTAATTTGCCCAAATATTTATAATATATGCAAATCTGAACGAAACTCTTCCAATTTGCCTGATGGTTCCACCTGTACCCAAGTCTGATTGAAGCTGCTTCAATTATCAGATGTGATTGAGGCTGTTGGAATTGTCCCAAATATTTCTAATTGTATGCAAATTTCAATGAAGTAATTATATATTACCCAAATTGGATTGAAGCTGTTTGCAGTTCACCAAAAGTGAACAAAGCTGTTTAAAGTTCCCCCAAAAATGAATAAAGCTGTTCGAAGTTACCCAAAATTGAATGAAGATTTTCCACTTGGCCCAAATTTGAACGGAGCTGTTGCTATTTGACCAGAGTTGATTTAGTCGGTTGGAATTTGTCCAAGTTTTTCCACTTTATGGAAACATTTCTAACTTCAACCAAATTTGAATGGAGTTGTCCCATTTTGCCCAAATTTCATTGAAGATTGTTAAAATTTACCCAAATTATTCTAATTTTATCCAAATTTGAAAAAAGCTCTTATAGTTAACCAGACATTTCTAAAAGTACAAAAATTTCAAAGGAGCTATTCCATATAGCCCAGCTTTAAACAAGATGTTTGAGGTTGACCACAATTCAATGAAGCTGTTGGAAATTGCCAAAGTTTGATTTGACTGATGGACTTCACCCATATGTTTCCAATTTATCTAAACGTTTTTATTTTAACCCAATCTTGAATGAAGCTTTTCTCATTTGCCCAGATTTAATTGAAGCTGATGGACCATACCCAAATTCTCCTAACTTACTCAAATGTTTCTAATTTTACCAAAAACGTGAAGGATTTTTTAATTGGCCTAAATTTGTTGAAGACTGTTGGAATTACCACATGATTCCAGTTCACTCAAGGGCAGTGTCAGGGGGCAGAAAAGAATGGCAAAATTGCCCAATATTATTTTGCCGTTTTGGCCTCTATATTGGCGTTGATTTGGCCATTATTTTGCCTCATTTGGGAAAATAGACACTACCTAACTTTTATGTTAATTTAGTTACACACTTTGACCAAATGTTGAAAATTTTCGCCCAAATAATGGCCAATTTTTCAGCATTGGGGATGCAACCGCATCCCCTGCACCCCCGTGCCATACGCTTATGACCTTGACCATAGGCTCTTAATGCTAAGCCGCAAGAAATTTTCCATTTTCAACTTGGTCGGTTTTGAAGAGCGTTTTCCAAAGTGCTTAGGTATATAACAGCTTCGTTGCAAGTAAGAGGTAGCCCAGCGAGGCCGTTGAATTGTAACATTGTAACACAAACCTTTGGATATGGGCAAAACACGTTTCGCAACAACTGATTATGTTACTTGAAATGCAACAGTGGATGTCTGTAATCACATAGATTATGTTGCTCACGATTGACATCGCTTAGTAGACAAACTGGCGATTTTTATTCAACGTTGCTGTTCATTTTTTTGTTCAGCGAAAAGTTTAATTCTTCACTGGCGCAAAATTTTTGTTGCTGGTCTTGTGTACGTTGTAAGCATCTAAGAAAATGCAAATGGTAATGAAAACAGACGATGCTATTATGAAGGTGGAGTAATAACAATGTCATTCACTGTTCTCAAAGACGATATTTTTTCATAAGACTAAAGTCGTCAGATTAGAAAAAAGGGAATTGTGTAGTCGTTGGAGTTTAGTTAGCACAATCCGAGGCACGAAGCTCAAAGTGAAGACCCCTGCCACCACGCTTACATAAATAGTGTTTCCCCAAATTATCTGCAATGTGAAAGAAATGCTGTGATGCCTGCAAGAAAAAGAACGTGCAATTTAGCAGAAAAGCGACATTTCATTGTTGCAAGAAATTTTTCTTGTAATAATGCTGATTTGAAAGAAATTAAATACGACTACATAGATTCCAAACAGCATTTTCATCTACAGTATCATGCTGCAGTAACAGACATGAAAGTACTTCGCAATAAGCAAACGACACTTCAAGCAGTGGCGTACCTCGGGTTTCCCGCGTCTGGGAACAAACTCAGTTTAGGCACTCCCACCCAGACCGCTGGTGGCAGCATAAATTAAAAGAAACACTGCAATCTGATGCTTGACTTGCAATTATCTAACTCCAAGGAGAAAGTTTTTTGCTTTTGCTGCTGAAAATTTATCAATAATTTTGTCAAAAAGCTGATAAGATTTAAACGTGTCACATATTTTAACCTAGAAAATATCTAACGCAAGTGACTCTCTAGGAAGTTTTGCTAGCATTTTTTTGATCTAAATTTCGATAATCATGTCTATGAAGATGCTCAGTTTGTAGGTGAAATTACATAAAACACAGGTAGCAGCCAAAGCAGCGGTAGGGCAGGTGTTAGTAAAAGTATTGAGGGAAATGCAAACTTATAAAAAAAAAAATTCTTCACCAATATGTTTGTTTCTGTTCAGTAACACTGTTGACCTCAAAAATAATAACAGAGAGTGTAGAAAACCATTCTGAATATTGTGGGTGCGTGAACAGCTGCAATAAATTTGTTTTAACTTGATCTTGTTAACCATGAAATTCCCTATGATACTGTGATGAAAAGTTAACTCCGCCCCCTTTACCCCCCTTTTGAACGAACAGGGGAAGCAATGTCCCCGCTCTCCGCGCGTTCTTGAGAGTAACTGAAAAACACAATTATGACTAATATACTCAACGCTGTTACCCGTTTGCAATTATAAGTTTGCAAAAGTAATCAGGATTTATTTAAACATCCCACAAATAAAAATCATCATAATTACCTTCAGAACCACATCAATTCCATTTCAACATGAAGTTTGTCAAACCATCAAAGATAAAATAATTTCCTAAACATCAGATATGTTGTCGCAACAACATACTGATAAGGTTTATCGCTGCTCTAAAAGCATTCGCAGTTGCATGCACTGTGAATGCTGGTTTCCCGTCCATTGTGACGCAACTATAGAATGAGAACAACGTGGGAAAGTTCGCAAGCCTGGCTATCTGAAAGCATTGTGACGCAACCGTCAATAAAATCACATGCGGGAGCTGGTTGCTGAAGACACAAGTGACGCCTTAAACGTCACTAATGTTTGTAATTGCTCCCTTTGCGAACCTTGGTGATCTTGATGAGATTTTTCAACTGGGTGTCAGCGACTGGCATTCGACATTTCGTAAATCGTAACTACTATCATCCGCTGACATTTGACATTTCGTAATTGCTACGTGACATTCCATCCTCAATTTACGCCCTCAAATGCTGCGCCCGGGGACAGATGTCTCATCTTCCCTCTGGCTACGGCACTGTCTTCAAGACAGATTCATATGTTTGCATACCGCCAAATATCCTGAAGTTGATGCAGGCTACAAAAAACTGTCATACTGACATTTACTTCAAAACAAAAACCGCAGTTGCACATGCAGCGAAATGTTGAACCCAGTGTCATATTTTTCAAAATGTTGAAAACGAAATGTTGAACATAGTGCAATATTTTTCCAAGCATTCAGTTCAGTCATACGCAGTTTTACTGGTAGCAGTAGCCAATGCTTCAGAACCCCAAGTTCGTCGCTCATGCTGAGTTTTTACCGAACTAACGTGGAACCTATCGATCAGGTCAGAAGCAGCCTGGGCTAAATCTTTCATAGTGCTGCTTGCTTACCGCCAACAAATCATCCAAAATCAATGCAAAGCAGTGAGAATAATAATTACTACCAACGTGTGCTGACGGAAGAGTTCTTGCGAACTTTTTCCTTTGGCTACCACTCACGCCAAAGTATCGCACAGCAGTAAAATGGTGATAGCTCGCTACCACATCCGTTATTTTTTTCAAAAGAGAGCGGCGCTCCCGCTGACGCTACTAGAAAATTAGCTCGCTACAGTAGCTCGCTACTGCCCAACTCTGAGTGTGCAGTAGGCTGTGCTATGCCTGGTAGAAACTTAGTAAACGCAAACCTAACATTTATTAAACCTGAACGACATATCGGACCACAACAGTTCGGAAACTTTTGAAAAAATAAACTAAAACCGGTACCACGAAAAGTGCAACCACTACTACCAAAACAAATGGTGCCCGATTGTGGCAAGGGTCAGCACGAAAACCATTCACACAGTAAGACACGTCTACATGACTACCATGACAGTGTTGCTAATGTGACAAACTCAGCATTTTATTCTGTGTCGCTGCCAGCGGACCTATAGCCACTTCCAAACAAAAACACCCTGTCATCTTGTGACCCAATCCATAAAAATAACATCACATGTTGTGCACTTTCAATTGCAAAAACAGAAAATTAGTGTATATTTTTTCTATTTGAATAAGTGAATAAATTCTATTTGAATAAGTGAAAATGCTTGCCAACTGTGGAACAAATACACGCAGACTAGTATGAAGCGATTTCGTGCTGCATATAACAATGCCTATCGAATTATGCATTACATACCCAGAAATGTGAGTGTTCGCCCATACCAGGTTAGCCATTGTGTCACGACCTTTGATGCTGTGCTAAGAAACAACTTGTATCGATTTTTTATACGATGCACATCTTCATCCAACTTTTTTATTCGATCGCTTCAAATGTCTGATGCTTTTTACAAATCTTCATTTTTCCTCAATTATTCAACACTC
>Ga0210059_1012425_pt1 | contig 12862 bp, 8 predicted proteins | sample Ectturendosymbi2_FD_188042 | JGI IMG/M metagenome (GOLD analysis project Ga0210059, IMG submission 188042) | Ecteinascidia turbinata endosymbiont from Florida, USA - Sample 2 (SPAdes) (version 2) | ecosystem: Host-associated > Tunicates > Ascidians > Unclassified | place: Key West, Florida...
TGGCTGCTTCTGTCGTACGACTATCGTCATGACTATTTTCTGGTCTCTAGTATGTTGAAACTCAGTTCTTTAAAGCCTAGTAAATATACTCGCTGGATACTTGCATCAATAGGCCGTCTTGTCACAAACAGCGCGGTCACTAGTCTGCATTTCGACCTTCACTGATCTTTCAATCCAGTTCTCTCGCATTGACTGGGGCAGTTTTCGTGATCACTACTAGCATAGCGTCCATTCAATCAATAAATGTGGACTTACCGAAATGTTGAAGAGATGTACAGCATTTATCGATCAGAACCGCCAGTTGTTTTAGCCCTTCTATGTCATTGTCATTGACCTTCGGAGCACTTCTAAGACCTCCGCAGCAGCGGGCGATTTCGTTGGAGCGGCCATATTCTTCGAAAAGTATTTCCCACGCGAGTCGGAAACCTTGGTCTGGTGGTTTCGCGGTCAGGTGATCTATTTTGCTTTGTTACCCTTGGAACGCAATGCTGAAGGAGAAGTAATAGTCTGGCTCCATCGTTGCAGACCTCTGTAATGTGCGACTCGTACCGGCGTACGAGCGTCCAGAAGTTTATTGGATCGCCACAGGACAGTCCCTTTGATGGGCTGGCACCAAGCGATCATCTACACCCAAACATCGGAAGTCTGGAAGTTTTGGCGCGATCTCGTTCGCCAAACGGCAAGAAGTTGAAGGACCTACTCCGTGCCCGAGACGTAGCTGCTGGGTGATCAGAACAATTGCTCCTGCAAATTAACATGATCTACTCCCGTAGATCTGCTCGAAAAACGCGCAGTTTGTTGTTGACCACCTGTTGTTGGAACATCAGTAGCGTAAATCCCAGCCGAAGACGTCAAAGCAAGACGCCCCAGTGACGTCTGCAGAGCATTGGGCACAAGCGGAGCAGAGTTGTAAGTCGGGCCAGAGTCAAGCCGGGTTCGGGCTTCAGTCCAAAATGTTTTCGGTCGATTTCAAGCCTGAATGCAAATATTTTTGTGACATTCAGAGTAACAATTTTTTTAAATTTCGTGATGTACATTTGTTGTGTTCACCGCAGTGACTTTTGTGAGTGAAGTGATTGTGATTTTCTTCAGCTATATCTATTTGCAAACACAGCTGCGTTCTTTTGTTCCCTGCTCAGATTAGTCACGCACTTTTTTGAGAAGATGGCATCGGTGAGGAAATTAGCACGCGATGGCGTTGCTTTAAAAAAAAATGAATCACTTCAAGCGATTCCTTTCTTGCTTCAATAAACGATGGCCTACAAACCGGCTTTTAATGCCCAAATCGCTATCCTGGATACTTTCTTTTATGCCTATAACGCCGTCGTGGATAGTTTCACGAAAGTTTCTTTTTTTCTTGAGAAAAATTACACTCTGCAGTATAATCGTTGACTAACAAGCTAAGTTTGTGCTTGCTTAAAGCCAATGTTTTGGTCAAGGTGATTGCTATTTTGGGTGAGATAAAACCGTGTACCTGCCGCTATAACCCTGCACTACGTTTTTTGATACCCCGCAATTGCGGATATCTTGACTCACACGATGCGTTTGGCTTTCGGGTCGAAATCGAGCTTCAAAACAAATGTCAGGCTCGGGACGAGTTCGGGCTTGTGATTTCTGGTTCTGCCTTCAAAATGAGGTCCGTTTTCCACTCTGACCGGAGTTACCTCCTGATTCTTATTAACTTTTATTCCTCCGGCGAGTAAGTCCCTGGCAGTGCTTGTAGATTCAGATCTCTTCAATGCGAGATGTCGCTTCTGCCTCCGTTTGGGAAGTTGTAGTTCTGTCCTTTTCTCGTAACGCTCGTTCACCTTCATAGCGCGTTCTGCTTGCGCTTGTTCTTGACGGAGCTTGTTTTCGGAGCCTCGTTTCCTTCTCTCAGCTTCTTCCTTCGCGGCTTTAAGTTCCACCTCAAGCACGTTTTTACTCGTTACCGCGTTTCATACACTTCCTGATGCTTCGACAACGCAGCAATCCGTAACTTAACACGGCTGTTTAACCTTTCACTGCGTAGCGAACTTACAGAGGAAATACTTATCGACGTGAGCTCGTGCTGCAAGGCTTAACGTCCAAGTCAGGAGAGACGTCCTCAGGCAAAACACTTGTGAAGCCAGTCACTTACTTGCGATTTCCACTCAACATGCGACTTGAGGCAATCCGCCTTGCAACAGGTGGTTCCAGGGATCGTTTCGTCCTCAAGACAACGATGATATAAGTAGCAAAATTTCGAACTGTCGTTGAACTGCTGGTACAAGTTCCTTAACGACAGCTAATTTCCTTCTTCATAATCACTTTTTCAGCCTGAAGTAACACATTTGCAGTCCCTCAAACAACATTTCAGTCTCCATTGCGGTCAAAATCTACGAAAGATCAACTCAGAACAACCGCTGATCTTCTCACAACCACTTCAGAACGAAACTTCGATGGCAGTTTGAAAACTTTGTTGCGTCCAATTTACGCAACAGAATGCCTCACAGTTGAATACTTCTGCACTAATCCAGGATACTAAGCACTGATTGAATGTCGTTGTTTCCTATTTAAAGAAAGGACAATTGCAAGCGAAAATCCTTTTGCGTACATAATAAAAGAGTATTATTTAGCTCACCAAACTATGAGCCTTTCACAGTTTCGTGAAAGGTAGAGTCTCGCTCTTAATAAACGAACGAAAAACAACGGCGTTTTCCTTTACATAAAATAACTTATTAAACCTTCGATGAGCTTATTCAAATAAGTTAACTAAGGAGCGAGGCAGCTCCTCAACACGACCAGCCGCGTTCACCTCAATATCCACACTAAGCGCGAATCAATGATTTAAAGGTGTGGGGATCGCGGCTGCCAGATACAACGAACAAACGCGGCGTAGAGCGCCAGGGCCAAAGGTGGGAAAAATCACACGCTCAGCACAACAGAATTGGGAAACAAAATAATGCACGTTTTCTACAAATCTACTTGTACTGAACGCTTGAATGACAACAAACCAAGAACAGTTTTGTTCATACCACGACAAATGAAAAATCTGTACAATGATTTCATCTTGAAAAACATGTTAGTTGTAAACAAAAGTCAAAAGCATTGGATCGTAGGAAGAGTGAAGAAAGTCAATAAACGTGTTGTAAAGAACGTAATGATGAATTTACGTTTCAGAAAGTAAATGTAAAGCTGATTCATTAAACGCAATCAGAACAAACCTTTGCCCGTAAAATTCTTTGACCACTTTTTACCAGCAAATTAAACCGAAAAGATTCAAATAAATCGTTAAAAGACCTAACTTTGCAACGCGGTCAAATGACGCGAAAACCTATTTTAAGAAACCTCATCCACAACAACGTTGTGATTCAAATCTGGAAAACGCGGTAAGAAAAACTTCTACTGGCGTTAAGTAAATTCTGATGTGCAGAGCGACCTCTTCGAAAACGTTGGTTGCAAATGCTTTGTCCAAGTGCTTCGATGAAAACAAAACCAGAAATCACGCTGTAGTTTGCAAAAAACTAAGATTTGTGAAGACTGCAAAAACATTCAAAGCTTCTCGTTGTCGTTCGTTGAAACATGGTTGGTTGAAACGCCGTGGATGTGGAGTTAACGATCAAAGCAGGTGAGGTATAGAATTCCATGTTCATATTTCTCCTGATGATTATTTTTAGGCTTCAAAGACTGCGGAAAACTTGCTCGTTAGAAAACAATGTTGTTCAGAAGACAAAGAAATACCAGCCCGTTGGACAAGACCTGTTGAGTTGTTGACACATCACGGTACATCTGATTATGAGAGGAATTTCCAGTCTATTGGACAATCCTTGATCAGGAAGTCTCACGTCGATGAAGAACATAAAAACTACTGAAAGGGAAAACAAGTTGATTGTCATCAGTGCGGAAAATGATTTGCGTAAAACCTTCTGCAACTAAAAACATGGAAATTTCGAATGGATATGAGCCTGAACGCTGCTATTTGTGTAAAAAACACGTTCCCTTGCTCTCTACGTCACCAAGCACACACGAACACAAACTAAGGTAGATTTTTGTTGCTGCCCTGTGTGCAGACAACGGTTATCCCAGGCCCACACCTCAACAATGCACAGGCGAACACGCACTGGCGAAAAACACTGTTGCAAAGAGTGTGGAAAAAAATTTTCCCGGTCCCGTGACATAACGAGGCACATGCGAACACACAGGGGAGAAACCTTATTGTTGTCAGGAGTGTGGAAAAAGGTTTTCCCGTCACGCTTCATTAACAAGACACATTCGCGTTCACACTGGGTAAAAAACTTACGAATGCCATATAAGTCGAAAAACATATTCTTACTCGCATGCCTTGAACACGCATATGCGGACTCACACTGGTGAAAAACCTTTCTGTTGCCAGGTATGTGGAAAAAAATTTCACCGCTCTGATTCTTTGACCAGGCACATGCCGACACACACTTGGGAAAAACCGTATTGTTGTCAGGAGTGTGGAAAAAGGTTTTCCCAGGTCTTTACGTTGACAAGGCACAAACAAACACATACTGGGGAAAAACTTTACGATTGCCAGATATGTGGAAAGAAATATTCCCGATCCGATGTCTTGACCACGCACATGCGAACACATACTGGGAAATAACCTTTTCGTTTCTGAGAGTGTGGAAAAGGTATTTCGTTGTTGACACCTTGAAGAGGCACATGTGCAGTCACACACCGCTGTGGATAAACGTTTCTGTTGCCAGACATGAGAAAATAATATTCCCAATCAGATGCCTTGACCATGCACATGCGAACACACTGTGGTAAAACGCTATCGTTGGGGGTGTGAACCCATGCTGGATGAAGCCTTATTTTTACCGCCAGTGTCGAATACTGTTTGATTGTTTGTGTGGCTGAATTAGTCGTTTAAGTGGTCGTGCACAAGTAATTGGATTTTTGTGCATTTTACGATTTTTCGTTTGCTTTTCATGAAAAACTGAGTTTCTTGCCTGATTTTTGTCTGATTCATTCCCAACAGTTCGTTTGTGCGCGTGTGCGTGCGTTTACAAACGGTGCAGTTTGTGGTAAGGAGGGTTGTAGAGTCGGAGGCAAAATGTCCGACTGGCTTCCAAAATTTTCCGAGCTTCCTAAAATTTCCGACTCTTACTCCCGACCTCGACTCTTCAACATAACGTGAATGAAATTTGTCAACAATTTTGTAGCAACTATCAATCAATGGAAACAGTTGTGCACAGCAAAAACCAGTGTTTCAATAAAAGCTTCAAAAGAAATTGTACCATTTCAACAGGCACGAATTAGGAGTGCTAACCTAGGAGTGTGACGTAAACACAATTAAATTGAACTTCGGTAGCCGGATAAGAAAATCCGACTCCACTGAAAAACCTCCCACTCCCAAACTGCCACCCCGGTGTTGAGGTCAGATTTTTGTCTGATTCATTCCCAAATCGTTTGTGTTCGTGTGCGCCTGAATGCCGCGCTCTCAACAACTTCATTCATTCACGAGTTCGGTTTTTGTCTATCGTGTCTAGTTGCCCTTTTGTGATGTACCCACTGGAAAAAATGAGAGCAATGGAATGTTGCAGAAAAGCCAATCACAAATGTTTATTTATTTGTGTGATCGGCTAATAACAATTGAAATCCCTGGTTTTGCTGCAAGCTTTCAAGGAATCAGCTGCCTGGGCTCTGATTTTTATTTTTTCGATTATTCATCATTGCACATATCAGTACTCAAGCAACTGGTCTCCACAAAGTTGATACAAGTGAATCAATCGAACAAATTTTCTTATCGATGTCACGTAACACTACATATCCCCTTTCCTATATTGCTTTTCAAATAGATAAGATTTTGCTCAACGTGCTATTGCAACAAGTAGACCCATCCGGTTCAATAATACCACCACATGCAAACAACGAAATTGAATTCTGCCCAAACAATGGCTGTTCGTGAGTTGTAGTTTGACTGCAAGAGCTTTATAATATCGTGGAAGTAAAGACTATACTTCGTGCGATCATGAGTCCTTTCGTTTGTTTTTTTAGAAGCTGCTACAATCCTTATATAGTTTGTCCGCACTTCAAAACCAGCATGAATTAAGATGTACAGTCGGACATTTTGTCCGTGTAATGTTTATTTAAAACTTTTTGAATGTATTTCAGAAATAGGGATTATTTGCTGTTTCGTAAGTTAATTTTGAAGTGGTGTTTGTACCCGTTCCAATCAAAAGAGAAAGTTTTTAAAGTACCGATGAACGCTTTGGAATCTTGGTTGGAGTTGAGCAGTAACAACGTAGAAATCCTTTGCTGCTGTATGCAGAATGTGCTGCTAATACGGTAAAGGTATTTGCACGTCTGAGTGTTTCCCCCCACGTTTATGTTGAAAAATCTGTGCATTTTGCTTTTCGTAGTTTAAAATTTTCTGACAAAAGAACAAACAAGTGAATGCGTTTCGCAGTTTTGCAGGCAGCCATTTCATCAGCAACGAGTTTGTGTAAGCATTTGAAAAAGAAAAATTTCAAAGCAAGACATTGCAAATTCGTTGTCGAGAAAACACGCAAACAGTCTCGAAATACATGTGACCCTAATGATTAGTATGTTCAATTTAGGACGTTACTTTACCGGATTATTAATTTTAACCCCTGACAAATTTTTATTGTAGGTGTCTAATCTTTTTATTGTAGTGCAACTTTTTATTGTAGTTGTCGAAAGCGGAAAAGAATCTGAAGGCTGGCATCAGGTAGGGGTTCAAAAAATCGAGTTGTCTTTTTTAAATTATCTTTGTATCTTGAAACGATGAAAACTATGGTATTGTTCCTGCTTTTTATTTCACAGCTTGCAACACGCAAAGTTCCTTAAAAGTTACGAAAACCTGCCATCGTGTGCAAATAATTACGTTGTCGGCGAAAACGTTTCCATGGCATGTTTGTGAACAGAGAATAAAATCATTGAAAATAGGAAACATTTCCTTGAAGAAATCGAAGCTCAAAATTTTTGATTAATTTTGACTTGTCCATGTGCTTACACGAAGCACATGTCAAAGCATTTTTAACCAAAAACGAACACTTAAGTGACAAACTACCAAGAACGACTTTGGTTAACGCAAGAAAAAGAAACTATTGAAAGAAACCTTTCTTGAAAAACAATAATAGTCAACAAAACTCAAACGCACTCGATCGTAGGAAGAGTGAAGAAAGTAAGTAAACGTGTGGTAAAGAATGTATGGCGAATTGTGTTTTCACACATATTTATAAAACACATTAAACGTAACGTGGACAAACCTTCGACCGTAAAAATTCCTTTACCAGAAAGACAAACTAAAGATTCGTATAAATCGTCAAAAGGCCCGAGTTTGCTGCACGGTCAATTGACTCAAAACCTTGGTTTAGAAACCACATCCACAACAACTTTATTGCTTGTAGACCAGTGGTTCTCGAAGTGGTCGATATCGATCCCCACGGGTCAATTGGGCCATCCAAGGGGTCGATAAATAGTCACGGGGTCGAATAGGGGTCATTGAATGGCCAGGGGGTCAATGAATATCTGCTGGGATCTACTAGAGCAATAAAACCTGCAATTCAAATTTATTGTTAATCGGGAAAGGATTGCAAACAGCGTTTTTCAACAAATCAAACAATATTAAGAGGGCTGATCAAATATCAGCTACAGTAGTTCAAAAGTACATTTGATTCGAATAGTTTTTTAATAAGTCATCCATTGTGATGACATTATGAAAACTGTTCTGTTTATTACGTCACAAACAATATTGTAGTGCATATGTCGCAGTTAGCAGTTGTTAGACTGGTAGTATAGACCCTGTGGGCTAGGCTACGGGGTCTACAGAAAATTGTATACTTTAATTGGGGGTAAACGTGCAGAAACGTTTGAGAACCACATTTGCAGACGGAAGACCCGGTAAGAAAACAAATTTTCGGGCCTGAAGTGAATTCTAATGTCCAGAGCAACCTCATGGGAAAAGGTTGCTTGGAAACATTTCACTCAATTGCATTGATGCAAACAAAATCGAAAAATCTCCCAGTAGTTTACAAAAATGTGAAAGATTTCTAAAGTGAAAACTTTTGAGGTTTCTCGTCGTTCTTTCAAACATGGTTGGTTGAAACCAGTGGCATGTCTAGTCTGGAAAAAAGAGGGCAGCTTTTGATATTAATTTTAAAGCATAAAACCACTCTTTCGCTTAAGACTACAAATCAGCAGATTAATTTTGCGATGTTGCCAAAGTGTTATCGGCAAAAACTCCGACTGCATCAAATAGTGCGCAATATTCGGACCGCTCCCCTCAAATCGTCCCAGTAAACCGGTCTATGACATAACATTCGCTCCCAGGTTTTGCGCAGTAAGCAGATGACTGCCTGCGAACAAGGCCGTGGTTTTTGACTATCTTAGTGACCCAGGTTTGCGCAGAATTCCATGTCATACGCTTCTCCATCGCACTGAAGTATTGTCTTTCAACTGTGGTTTGAGTGTTGCAAAATATCGGCATCGGTTATATCGGTAATGAAAAATAAAAACATCGGCATCGACCCAAAAAAGCCTTATCGATCGAGCTCTGCTTAATTAACACCCAATCAAACTTAGCTAGTGGGGCTACTAGCCTAGCGCAACTAACTATTTAGAATTGTGACAATGATATTCCATCCCAAAATCAACAAGAATAGATAGTGGTATTGATCTCATTGTCAAAACACACAAGGAAAGATTTCCAAGTTGCCATTGCTTTCGGTCAGAGCGCATTTATTGCATCACAATCGCTGTTTGTTCCGACGAACATGGTGCTGAAAAGATACTTAGCTTGTCGAACATCGACAAATGTCAGCCATGTGCAGCAATGAGAGCTGTTTATCCATACGTACATACACTTATAAAATCGAAGCTGACAATCAGCTGCACAACTGCGTCTGTGGACCGCTGTCTATCAAAGATGGTGGTGTTATAAATATAACTACCGTACTTGCGAAATCACTGCGGAGAAGAACGATTGAGTTACAATTGCTGTGATGTTTTAGCATCGTAATGTAAAAGTGTCTTCCTCGAAATCAAAATAGGACTTCTTGCGCAGCAAACAACATCGTCAACTGCTCAATTCTAAAAAGGCTGTTTTCGAAACACAACGCTTGACTGATATTTTGTTCAGATAATGCGACCACAATTTCTGAGGCTAGCTGTCGCGCCTTTCATTATGAGAAATTCCTCGCAAAAATATAGCTGCAGTTGAAACGAACCCGCATTACTTGGCGTGACGCTGAGAAAGGCCTAAACTTATTTGATTTAGTGGTAACCTAGTAGGTGTAAACAGCAGATAAAGTTTAGGCTGAAATTGCGAAACGATCGCGATTGGACACTGTGTCCTCTCGCCATGAAACGAAATATTACAAAACAGCTCTGTGTGTGCGTGGCAGTGTATGGGCTTCTGACAGCTTTGCTTGCATTGGAGCTGGCACTGCCAGAGGAGGAAATTCCGAAACACGTGCGTTCGACGCAATATCAATTTAAAGTGTTCAAAAACGTAGAATGTTTCATGTCATTGCGCAGGCACCATTTAGACAAGGCAGAGACGTTATTGTTTCGTAATAGTACAATGGAACGTTAGAAGGGAAATGTCAGCTGTTGCCTGTTCCAAACCACCCGCACTAGAGACCTGCAGTGACAGCGTGTGATATTTTATCGGATTTAATGCTGAGTACCTGCGGTGCAAAGGGGTCTGTCATGACAACCAAACAGACACCCTAGATGCGCCCCTGGTTGAAACTTCATAGATGTGGAGTTCATGATAAAAGCAAGTCAGGCATTGAACGCCATGTTCATATTTCTCCTGATGATTATGTTTAGGCTTCAAAGACTGCGGAAAACTTGGTCGTTGGAAAACAACATTGTTTAACGTAACAAGTTACATCTGATCAAAAGAGGACAAAGAAATACCAGCCCGTTGGACAAGACCTGGTGAGTTGTTGACACATCGCGGTACATCTGATTATGAGAGGAATTTTCGGTCTATTGGACAATCCTTGATCAGAAGTCTCACGTCGATGAAGAACATAAAAACTACTGAAAGGGAAAACAAGTTGATTGTCATCAGTGCGGAAAATGATTAGAGAAACACTCCTATGCAACTAAAGACGAAGAAATTCCGAAAGGGCATGAACCTTAATGCTGCCATTTCTGTCAAAAACACGTTCCCTTGCTCTCTACGTCACCAAGCACACACGAACACACACTGAGGTGAATTTTGTCGTTAAGAGTGCAGGAAACAGTTGCCCAGGTGCACACCTCAACAATGCACAGGCGAACACGCACTGGCGAAAAACATTGTTGTCAAGAGTGTGGAAGAAAATTACTGAAGTTCAGTGCTTCAACGAGACATATCCGCAAACATACAGCCGAAAAGCCGTTTGATTGCCACGTCTGTGGAAATTAACTGTCCTTGGCCATTACTTTGAAAACGCAGCTGCGCACTCAGGCTGTGGACAAACCTTGCGTATGCCAAGTTTGTGGAAAAAAAATTTCCAACTCCAGTAATTTGACCAGTCACATGCGAACCCACACTGGTGAAAAGCCTTACTGTTGTCAGGAATGTGGAAAAGCATTTTCCAAATCCTATTCATTGACAAGACACATGCGAACACACACTGGTGAAAAGCCTTACGAATGCCAGATATGTGGAAAAAAATTTTCCAACTCCAGTAACTTGACCACGCACATGCGAACACACACTGGGGAAAAACCCTACTGTTGCCAGGAGTGTGGAAAAAGGTTTTCCCAGTCTTTTGTTTTAACTACGCACATGCGAATACACACTGGTGAGAAACCTTATTGTTGCCAGGAGTGTGGAAAAAAATTTTCACAGGCTTCTGACTTAACCAAGCACATGCGAACACACACTGGGGAAAAACCCTACGATTGCCAGATATGTGGCAAAAAATTTTCCATCTCCAGTAACTTGACCAGGCACATGCGAACACATACTGGGGAAAAACCGTATTGTTGTCAGGAGTGTGGAAAAAGTTTTTCTAATGTTGGAACTTTCGATATGCACATTCGCGAACACATTGTGGGAAAACCTTTCTGTTGCCACCTGCGTGGAAAAAAGTTTAATCGCTCTAATCATTTGACAAGGCACATGAAAACACACACAGGGAAAAGCCTTATTGTTGTCACGAGCGTGGAAAAGCATTTTCCCGTGCCACTTCATTAAAAGGCACATGCAAGTTCACACTGGTGGTGGAAAAAACTTTTTGCTGCCACATTCGTGGAAAAAAAATCTACCGCTCTGATCATTTGACCGGGCGCATGCGAACACATACTGGGAATTAAGCTTACTTTTGTCAGGAGTGAGGAAAAACTTCTTACGTTGTTGCCACCTTGATAAGTACATGCGCGCACACTCTGTTGGTGAAAAACTTTACGCTTGGAAGATATGTGGAAAACTTATTCGCAATTGCATGTGTTGACCATGTTCATGTGAACACACACCGCGGAAGAACGCTGTTGTTGCGCATGTGAACACATACCGGATGGAACCTTGTTTTTTGCCACCAGTGTCATTGAAGTGGTTGCATGTAGGTAATTGGATTTCTGTGCATTTTACGATTTTGTGTTTGCTTTTCTGAACAAACTGAGTTTTTTTGCGGCTGTTGCGCCATAACACGGTGCAGTTTGTGCAAAGACCTGATTTTTGTCTGATCCATTCCCAAATTGTTTGTGTTCGTGTGCGCCTGAATGCCGCGCTCTGAACAAGTTCTTTCATTCACGAGTTTATTTTTTCTCTATAGTGTCTAGTTGCCCTGTTGTGATGTACCCACTGGAAAAAAATGAGTTATAACAGGTTTTTTTTAAGGCGTTTTAGGGACCCGATTTGGGTCCCTAGAATTGAAAATTGAGTCCCTAGAATCAGAGAAAATCGGGTCCTTACAGGTCCGTACCGGGTACCTAACATTTTCCTTAAAAAAAAACTATTTAAAATGTTAAAGGAGTTGGTTGTTTAGATCAATAAAGATTTTACAAGAACCACCACCAGTCCAGCATCGTTCTCGTCTTTGATAGCACGATTGCTTTTTGGTTCGGGCCTTCATATTTTTCCACATTGACTTTAACTGATCATCACTTCGACGGACATGAGTAGCCTGAGAATTAAAACATTCGTTAAATCCATCCAATCTTTTTGCTTATCACGTAAAGATTAAGCATCAGTTTGTTTACGTTCAATCACTCATTTAAATTGCTGAAAAATAGCTGGGAACAGTTCTTTTTCAGATGCAATAAAGTTGGGTGAACGTTTACAATTTGTAGTCATTTGTGTTTGAGTACTGCTGTCTGTTAAGGAACAGTTATAATCAGGTTTGAAGAGACAGCATTGTTTTAAGGCAGCATGAAAAGTGTGTGCATCCTGAGACGTAGCATAGTTCATTGTTACAACTGGTACTACTGATTAGTCTGATGTAGGCCTAATATCCGAGTAGAAATGCTCTTCAGTAAGTTCTACGCGCACTACCAACTTCGTCTTCAGTCTAAAAACTAGCAGCGCAATATGTCTCAAGACTAATTTCAGTATTGACAACAATGCTCATGCAAAATATGGCAATGCAAGCGATGTCACAGCAAAATATGGTGTTGCAAGCGATGTCACAGCAAAATATGGCATTGCAAGCGATGTCACAGCAAAATATGGCGTTGCAAGCGATGTCACAGCAAAATATGGCGTTGCAAGCGATGTCACAGCAAAACATGGCGTTGCAAGCGATGTCACAGCAAAATATGGCATTGCAAGCGATGTAACAGCAAAATATGGCGTTGCAAGCGATGTCACAGCAAAATATGGCATTGCAAGCGATGTAACAGCAAAATATGGCGTTGCAAGCGATGTCACAGCAAAATATGGCATTGCAAGCGATGTCACAGCAAAATA
>Ga0210059_1012426_pt1 | contig 12861 bp, 7 predicted proteins | sample Ectturendosymbi2_FD_188042 | JGI IMG/M metagenome (GOLD analysis project Ga0210059, IMG submission 188042) | Ecteinascidia turbinata endosymbiont from Florida, USA - Sample 2 (SPAdes) (version 2) | ecosystem: Host-associated > Tunicates > Ascidians > Unclassified | place: Key West, Florida...
TGATACACTCAAAGGCAAATAACTCAGCTGCCCCTTGATGGATTTCAATTATGTTTTTTTTCCAGACCATCTTACATGTAAGTGCACCTTATATAAAAAAATGAGGCATTTTTGTGACATTGGGTTACACAATTGCAATTTCTTGTTGGATTATAATGATTTGACCCTATATCTACTCGTGACTGCTCCAAAAAGTGTTCGTTGAAAACAACTGATCCAGATGCTATAAAAAACAACAAACACGCCACTGCAGGGAGTCAGTTAATAGCTGTTGCCTATAGTATGAGAAAGGAGTACCAAACAACGTATGGTATAAAAGCAAATTTATAATTAATCCTAAGCAGGCAGAGTTAAGTGAAATTGGATGCACATCTAATTCCAAAAAGGTATGTGACCAGTGGTTGCAAATATTTTGTAAATTCTATGATTTTCAATCATGATAGTGAAATTCACAAAATAAACCATTGGTGCATAATGCCACATTGACAATTGAGTTTCCAAAACACAACTGATGTGTAATGAATCAGAATGCAAGTTATGACAGACGTTTTTTTAATGTAAAAGAAACCTTATAGCATTTTGATGAATCAATATATTTTATAAAAATCTGTTATACTAGGTTGTCACAGAAATAAATTGGGCTTGATATCAACCAAGTCTCTGCTTGAATTTCAAAAAAAAATTTTATTGCCTATAATTTTAAATATAATTTGAACAAGGTCAATAAAGCACCTTGCCTTCAGAAACAAGTGATACAATAACAAACCACTCGTAAGTTGGTTGGCAAACATTACAATTCCAAATGTTCCAGAGTTACTGGGACACTTGTTGTAGGCCAGGGGTCTCCAAACTTTTGTCTGGGGGTCACATGAGCTACCACACAACAGTTTTAAGGGTGGGATATCTCACACAATGCGGTTGTTTCAGGATATATTGCATTCTACCAAATCGACATATTTTTCGTAAAAATATTATTTTTTCATTATTCACAAAATATTTTTGTGGGACAGTTGAAATAGTTTCGCAGGCCAGATTTTGGCCCATGGGTCATAGTCTGGGACACCTTATTGTAAACCTATAATTGTACAATTTACCAATAACGTCATAGATTACAACAAAACCTCAACAAACTGAGCCTATTACTTGTCTGCTGAGTCTCTTACATCCACCTATAGAAAATTGCTGCCTACACATAATATTAAAGTATACGTAAGTTGTTTCTTTTCTAGTGTTGTTTTTGTTTCGTTAAAGCATTTCTTTGTCATTTTATATTTGATCTTTGTTCAGTTCTAGACTGTTTAAAAAGCCTATGTATGATTGCTGTGCGATAATCATGTTGTCTTGTTTTTTTTTTAGTTCAGACAACCTCTTCATCATGTGTGGTTCATACAGTGGGGTTCAGATGTGGAATTCCTATTGTTGCAGCAATAATTGCAGTGATATTTTTTTGAAATGAAAAAGGTGAGTAGAGTTGTCTTGCCTGTATATTACACATGTAGGTCTGCTTTTGATACTGCTGCTTAATAAGGTTTTTCATGTTTGTATTTATGAAAAGAAACTGTTGAGGATGTGGACTTTGTTGTTTTAGTTTGATTGCTCCCTTGGATCACACTATGTACAGCACATTTTTGTGCCCTGTATTGGATCTGCTTCAAATACAATCATGCAGGAACCACTGCAATTGAAAAAGAGAGGCTATGTTTTGCACTATCATTTTTCTTAGAGGGACAAGGTGGACAGTGTTTTTGGTCCCTTACTACTACAAACCCCTGAAATAAGTGCCAACAAGTCAAACAGCAAAAACTCAAACCCCATATTATGATAGTATCCTTTACTTTTGTAACTTGCAGTTGCTGCTGATCGTGTGATTGAGTCCACGTTGGTGTGTCACAATTAAGTTGCACGCCTCACCACCCCTCCCAAGTTTTAATGCTTTGAATACAAGTCTGTGTGGATCCATGTAGAAGTTTTCTTTTGGATGCCAAAGTAATTTTTCCCTTTTACATGCATGTTCATGTAGGCTTACATATGTAGACTGAAACAACAAAGCAGATTTTATTGGAGAGAGATTGCTCTTTTCTTTTGGGTTGTGAATTCCTTGAAGGCATTTATTTTCTAGTGTGACTGTTCTAGTGCTAGGGTGCACAGTTCTCGTAGTACTACAGGTTGTTTTAGAAATATTTTGGCATGTTGCAAGCAGCTTGTAAGATAGGAAAAGTCTTATAAAATAGATTATAAGTGACTGGCTCTGTAAACAGCACTTCAAGAGCTGCAATAGGAAATGATTGTTCATTGGTCTAACCCTGTTATAAAAGGGAATCAATTCAATGATTTTTCTGCCTGACCAGACAAAATAGTATTTCCAAACTTTCTGAAGGTGCTATGGTTACTGGCCTTGCTTGGCTCGACCTATGTGTGCAAACAAATATTCATGATCATAGAGATTCACAAAGATTGTCCCATATCAAAGTTAATTGACTGACACCTCAGATCTATCGTGACAATTGCTACAACAAACAAAACTTGAGACTTTGATGCCATGGTTGAAAAGGGAGCCTGACAACATTTTTACCAGCAAAACAGAAAGTGACTTTCTCTACTGAGTTGTAAATGTGTGGTGCGGTTTGTGAAGTACATGCCACTGAAGCTGGTAAGCTGTATTTGATTCCCATTTGGGTCATATCAAAGACTTGATAAACAGCCAGTCCATGCTTTTGCTCTGCATTGATGGATGGGATTAAGAGACAGCTTCATATAGAGTGCTGCCACCAGTGCAGCATTCACTGTAAAAGCAGTTGCATCCCTCAAGGCGTAAATTAAGCAGAGATGGCTGTCCACTTGTGACACTCCAAGAGGGTACAAAGTGAGTATAATGAAAGTTTCGAAAATGCCTTTCGCAAAAAGCTTTGCATCATCCTGTTTTGTCACTTGTTGCTTTACAAAACCTTTTCTGTGGTAGCATTTACATCTCATTCATACTAGTTCAACACAAATGATCCATCTGCTCCTGATCCTATGCACAAAATATTTAAATGTAGTGCGACCTGCAAGATAAACACTTTGTCCAGCCCTGATTTAAACAAACTGGTGGAACGTCATAATAGAAGAGTCTTACAGAAATCGAAAAATGCCTTCCCTTCCAAATCTCATACTAAAAAGCCAAATTTCTAAATAATGCAATCTATTTATGCTTCAGCTTAGATTTTATTAGTGCAGTTTAAGCAAAAGGGCAGCTGTGGAACACTGCATAAGATCAATTGTGGTTCTTGTTGAAATTTTAATTGTTCGGCCAGAAACAAAAATCCTGCTTATTCATTTTCTTACAGGTTAGCTTATGAGACCAGTAGCTGTAGGAGAACTAGAAACACCTCACGATCAGCAACCATCTCAGGTAGTTCTGCTGGTTCCACACCCAGATAGGACCAAGCAAGGGCGGAGATGTAACCATGCCACCAGGTCATTGGTCGATCTGGGTTGTTGGCTGTAGGTGCAGCCAGCAGGACTTGCCTCCACAATCTTTCATTGGACATTTTTATTACAAAATCTTGATTTATTTATAACCCTAGTGATGGTTTCTTTAGTGTTCTAAGCTTCAGGCTAAGTGTGTGATAAAATTTGCTTTGAAGGTTTCCTCAAATGGAGCACTGACAGTAATATTTTTGGCTAGTAGGTACCACAGCATTGGATGTGGAGACAAATTACTCCTGTTTTTTCATGCGAGGTTCATGGTGGAAAAATTGCTCTTTTCTAAAAGTTTCGTGTTTTTATCACTACCAGTACTACACCCACCCATGGCCACATGCCGCTTTGTTCTAAAAATCAGAATGGTTTTACTGTAACTTTTCTTGCCTGAAATTGTAGCTAAGCATGTAAAACTTGCAAATATTACTGACATCAGTCCTTTTCTCCATTAAATGATCAATTTTCTAAAGTATAAGGTTTCTAGGTTTTGTGTAGCAATCTTCCCCAAAATCACTCTCACACCTCAGCTATCAGCCCTCTCGTGTTTTTGCCCGCTGCCCCGTCATGGTTTTGACCGTCTAATATTGCTTGACTGGCAAGACGTACCCAAAAGATTTTTTGAAGTTCGTCTGTGTTAAAAAGTAAATGTGTATCGTTCAAACTTTTTTTCAATAATGGTTTCTTTTTCAGGTTCTTCTGAGCATACGAAGTAATGAAGTGCTCATGAAAGAAGCTGATACTGTATAAGGTCCTCCAGGAAATCCCAATAAACCTTCTGAGCCTTGCTATGCAAGAACATTCTTGTTTTGTTCAGTTACAGAAAATTTGTGCATTTAAATTAGATTGTTTATTCTAACCACGTTGCTGTCATACTTTTAACACAGTTCCGAAGTAGATTTAACTGTTTTAAATCGAATGATTGGTGGAACATGGATTACTTAGATGGTGATTGAAGCAAGAGAAGAAATAATTGAATTTTTTTAATTGCTGTGTTTGTTTCCAGAAAGCATGATGAAATTATAATTTTTTCAAATACTTGAAAGCTTTCAGAGAAGCAGTTTTAATAAATGTTCAGGTTACAACGTAGAAGTAAAGCAACCCACACGATGGTATGATGTTTTGTGTAAAGCTATCTAATTAGAGAGAAAACATTAAAACGTCTGTATTGCAAATACGTTTCTTGTATTGTAATAATTTTGTGATTTTATTATGTTCTAATAATTGCAAATACCTTTATGCAAACTCAGCAAAATGCAAAAATGCACTACTAGTTAGAATCTAAGTTGTTAAATTTCAAATGAAGCGCAACTACACAGCTTTTCAGTGTTTGATCATTAACTCGATTCATTGGTCACGAAAGTTAAAATCAGATCTGCCTTTCGTTATCAGTGGCTTCCTTACTCATGGATTTTCTCAGCTTTAGTGATATGTGTTTGTACCTTCAACTGATGGTGTGGCGATATCGTAATAATGTGCAGACTGCGTATAGCTTTGCTAGCCTTATTCCTGGGAATGAAAGATACCTGTGCCCGGTTTGTAATTTACTGTTTACATTTTATCGCATGCATGATCGTTCTTTATCTTTTGTAATAATCAGTTGTATTAATGCTTGTTTTCTCGTAGCGGTAGTTCTTATTTAACCTGTTACTATGTTAACTGCATCAAGCTTAAATTTGTTGTCGTGCTTACTAAACCAGTGATTATGTTTCATGATTCTTTTGTGGATTTAAAATACTTACCAATACAACTATGTAGTTGCCGTTACCTTGTGACATGCTTTCAATGGTGCTGGATATTTAAAAGTCTAAGGTTGCTGTAAGCTTTCAAGGAATCAGCCGACAGGGCTCTGCTTCCTTCGTTTTGCGATGATTCAAACTAGCACGCATTTGTATTTAAGTAAGAAGTCTCCACAAAGGTGACAAACAAGTGAATCAATCGAGCCAGTTGCACCAAAAGAATTCTGAGAGATTCACTTGTTTTGCCTTTGTGTGGACCGGTTACTTGTTGGATATTTACTCACGAATCCCTTTGTTTTTAAAAATGCGTGTATATGTTTGAGATTCCGTAAATTGTTTTACGTCCATGAACTGCATGCAAGTCGATGTTGTTTGATATGCACCCCACTCGTCTTCAGTGCTTGGCTAGTGCTGAAAGTGCGTTTTTTAATTTTCACGAGGCATGCCGTAACCTCTGCGCACCAATAAAATGAGATTGATTGTACATTGAAGCTGTTCTGCTATAAATTGGCGTGGTATCCTATTGCAGATTGTCTGGTCAGTTGTTTCGAACGTTTGTAGAAAAAATTATTTGACGATCTCCAGATTGAAAAAGATGTAGAACACAGTATAAAATCACACACGTAGTTTTGCAGAAAGTGGACCACGAGCCAATTCACGTGTTGGACAAAGTTGGACAGAACAAAGTTACATTCGAGAAACGCGCAAGCGGGTATCCTCAAATGTGCTCCGTAGTATTTGCCTGCGCTCCCCAACTCCCTTTTTTGTGGAGACGGTGATTTCACTTAAATGACAAAACTTTTGAATGAGAGAAAGCAGCATTTGCCCCCAGGTGTTTGTGGCAAGCCTTTTTTCTATAGAAAATTTATTATCCCGTTACCAATTTTCAAATCCGAATGAGCGCCAGCAGTCCGATATTGTTTTGATTTTTCGAGTTTGGTCCCGTTAGTGGTTTACCACTTGCCGTCGTAAATGCTAACCTCCACTCCGGTAACGTAAAGTTGTGATTGAACAAACTTGAGCAACGAACACAGCAAGTGTGTTTGCAAAATCATGAAATGTTTGCTACTTCAGTAAACATGTGTAGCATATGAATTAGATATTTTTGACTCAGTGTCAAGTTTTATATTTACCTAGATGCTTAGCCTCAAATCAAATGATCATGTTTTTACGTCTTTATGTTTTGATTATGGCGGCTTTGTTTTGTTCAAAAGTGATGCAATATCTTTGAATATCATTTTCAAGTAGTTCTGTCAAATGACTTCACTTGAAACACATTTGGTGATGTAATATTTAGTACTGTGTTTAACATTTTGTATCTTCACAGCTGAATACGCAGCAAGTACGCAAATGTTATCTCAAATAAGTGTTTTGCATCATATTTCCCTCTTGAAGTGTGCTATTCGTTATTGCGTTTCAAAGTTCGTGCTCAATCGTACAATAGATGTTCTTTTTTGTTTATAGCCAGATCAAGCTCTTCATGTCCACCATTATGTTGGGGCCTTATATTGGGATTCGTAATTGTACTTCTTCTGGGTGCAGGAATAGCTGCAGTCTTCTTGAAAAAAAAAGGTAGATGGAGTGAATATCTTCTGTTATTCTGCACTGAGTCGATGCGATGTGATAATTTAGAGAGTGAGCGCGTGCAGTGTATCCTCAAACTTTGTTAATTTTGACATACGCTCAATAGTACTTGGTTGTGTTTTTATGTTGTCACATTCTTGCAGCCATATCTTCCTTATGGAACCCTGGTAATTATGTGATATACCCGAAAAAGTGATTCACATTTATGATGAAAATATGAAGTTATTTTTTGCTGTTGTTGCACACTGCAGCTTTACGATGAAATGTAAAAATATCCGAAGCGCGTTAGAAACTCTTCCGGTTGTTTTTGTCCCAAATTGTCATTTTTTTCTTGTGAGTGAAACGTTTCAGTCAGGCCAAAATTGCACAATACGAACTTAAAGTTTACTTCTTATCCAAATCAATATTCATTGTATTCGCAAATGATGGTATTGCGTAGGTAAGCGACAAAATAGCAGTAAATAGAACTATCGAGTTCATTAAATAAATTTTAACCAGACTCGCATTCCGCTATGTTTTCAAGGCTCCATGCAACATCAGCAAATACCGCCTATTTTAAAAATGTCTTCATTATTTCATTTTGTTAAGGTTATATACGCGGGAAAGCGTCAAGTTGAACGAGGACTTCAGCTGGGCAGGTAAGTTGCGATTCTTATCAGCTTTAACCGTGTACTAATACATTGAACATGCACGGGACTGAGGTTGGAAAAAACTTTTTCAATCGTGTTTGTGTGTTTGTTTAAAGGTATAGTTGGTGAGTAGCTGCTTGCCCCACCTTTAGCATGTCTCGAACTAGGTAGTACGCATTCACTTTTTGTTTGAAGCTTTGAATTGAGTACTTGCGCTTGTGCTCTGTTTTCGTGCGTAATTTGGCATTTTCTTCGAATGTTTTTATCGTTAACGCAGTGTTGCTAGTGGTGAATATACCTACTGCAGTGGGAAGTAAAAACACTTTTTAATATCCTCTCTTCACAAACCCAGTCAGGGAGTGTTTGGCCCACAATGGGTCAAATTTTCAATTATGTTACGCTTTGAGTTTCCTGCTGACGCTAATATTTGTTGAAGCAGTTGGGTTTCGTAGCTGTGCGTAAGATTTCCTTGCAATAGCACAGATAAGTTTGCTTGGTAACTTTCATGCGCCTAATGAGTCTGTTTTTAATTTCTTTGAAATAAGTATATCTGGTATTTTCGTTGACATGTAATTTGCAAATTATCTTGTTTGATAAACTACGTGGCCCGTCCTTTCAGAAAGTGGGAAAATTTGATTTACACAGAGTCTGATGATGGAGCCTTCAAACAAAGTTCCTGGAATGTCTCGTCTGCGAAGTTATTTATGTGAATCATCATCGATATTTCGAGCATTCCATCCTCTCCTGCTTCAACATTACTCGAAGTACACATCGCACACTAACAGTCAGTTTCGTCCACATCTTGCTGTTGCTTGCATACATACCAACAGGACTGTTGTGTGTGCTTGTATAGTGAATCGTGGTTGATAGTTTTCACGTCGCAGAAGGTGATTGTGAAGAAACCTTATATATTACTGCAGTGTGAAAAGCTGATATCATGCTTTTGTCTCGTTCGTGTGAAGTCGTTCCTTTTGTGCTCTTCTTACAAGTTGTGACTGATTTTTGGCGCATAATGCCTATGGTCCTCGTTGTCGATAAGTTAATCGGCCGTCAGCTCCATCCACAAACATACCGAGCGCTCCTACCATTAAACCGTATATCAGCTTCTTGCAATGTTATCCCTACTGCCTCTTTAGCAGTTGCGTAGCCAAAGCAGCTGGGGGTTTACTAAATTTTTCGTTCAGAAGAGCATAAAAAACTTTAGTTTATTTTTATCTTGAAACACCAACGAGTTCGAAAAATGCTGTGGTCCCCGTGCAAGTTGGTGATTCGTTCCTTTAGCCGCAGGAAGTGGTTTTCCTCCGTGAAGGTGCATGTTCAGGAAAAGCATGGCAGAATTGGTAAAATCTGCCAAAATTGAATGAAATTTCAGGGTTTTCACATTTATTCCAAACAGCCGCGAGGATAAAATATTACCATTTTCAATTTTTAATAATTGTACAATTTATGTATTACATCTTCGGGCAATTAGTAAGAACGTTCCCCCTCTTAAGCATTCATTGGTCTTGATTGGATATAAAACGGAAAAGCCAGGCTCACAAAGCATCTGATGGCCTCCCGAAGCAGTGTCTCATATTTGTTGCAAACTGATTTTCCGTGAAATCCCTACAGCCCAGTCACCACTATTATTATCAAAGTACTGAAAGGTTCAAGTCCACTTTTACTATGTTCTGCAGACACGGCGGAAGAAAAGTATGGTATCATTCTTTTGTTGACATGTTATGTGTGACAAATACAGTGAACTGCGGAATGTACGTTTTTTACATACTCTCGTGCGTATTGCGAGATGTGTGCTTGTTGGTGACGTGGGTAACGATGTTCTTCATTTTTCTTATTTTTCGCTATGATTATAATCAACTGAAAAACGACCCTTGTGACGAAGTCAAGCCTTACCTTTGTGTTATGTGCGATGCTTTATCTCTTCGCATAAAACTCGTATTGTATCTCCCAGTCGCTCAACTGAGCGGTTACATGTTCATTTAGTCTTCATGTTTAGTGATATGTTATGTGACCACAGTTAAGTTCAACGTTGTCTACTTCGTTAAGGTTATCAGCTTTGATTTACGTAAATGTGTCTATGTTCGTGTGCTTTGCCTCTCTAGATTCTCTCTCGCCTTGGAAGGTCGTCCCGTCTTAGCATATTAGACAAAAAAATGTCTCCATTTGTTTTCTTAACGTCCAAGTAAAACTCTTTGTTTCGTGTGTCCGACACCGTAAGTTGTGAGCTCTTGTACGTTGTAGTGACCTCAAAATTGAGTCCGAGTACTTACTACCTGGACGTTGCAGGCGCAAATGTGCGTAGAGAGTGTTTTTGAAAATTTGCGTGATGTGCTTGCGACTGTCACGGAAAGAAAATTTGCTTCTGTTGCCGTTCATGTGGTCACCGAACATTTTGCCAACCGCAGAAAAATTCATTGTTAAAGACGCTGAATGTTTCAGACTGTTTCAGACTTTTCTAATCATTGTTGAACAAAAATACTGTTTTTCCGGGCGTAGAGTGCGAGAGTTTGAGTCATTGGGATATTTACTTAAATTGATTTTTAAACGTTGGAAGTTACCATTTTTCCGCGAAATTCATGGGTACTACAGCAACTTCGCGATACTATCTGGGAAGTTTTGCCAAAACTGCAGTTCATGCTTTTCTTTGAATTGCTGTTTGTCCGACACTGTCACTTCTGTCAGCAAATCTTCAGAAACAACATGGTGGATATGCACGTATGTGTGCGTCTTTCAACCTGTAATTTCTGTACGAATTGAGTGTGGTGTGATGCAGTCTTGACGCTGCTGTTCCAAACAATTTGAGGTCAACCGTGCTGCATTAAATCGCACGTTGTCGTAATCTGTAGTCTGTAATTAAATTGATTGGCATCGAACAGCTTTTCGTGTCTGGAATCTTGAGGTTGATCAGCTCAGCTTGCGAAGATAGCAAACTTTGGAGCAAACGCAACTTTATTCTTCGTAACAGACGCTTGGAATAACTCGCTTTTCACTGGCCCGGCAAAGTCGTGTCATGTTACAGTTCCGTTTTGAAACCCATCTTACTTCGCGTCCGCCAGCTTACCATGAGCAATGAACGAATGGATTGTTCAGCTTGATGCAATTCCGCATACGGTCTCTGCCATGCCTTGCTTATTTACATTCCGTCCAGGAATCGTTTTTTCAAGATTTGCAGAATACTCAAACTCTGCCGATCCGAAATCTTAAGTGTTTCTGAAAAGAAATGTAGGATTTGTGAAACGGAGCCGACAAGTTCACTTAGTTTTAATTTTGATATGTACTTGATTTTGTTTTTTAGCTTGAAGCCAGCTAAGGAATGAATCGTTTCGTTGCAGCTTGATAGCGTTAATATTCCTTTCACGCGTTGTATTGGCTTAATTGTACTTGGCTACGATGTAGCGCGTTCCTTAGGGTAGCTTCTGTCGTGTTTCAGAAACGCACTGGCAATTAAGCTCTACTAGCTTAAGGTTTCTTTAAAAACTTGTCAAAGCTTTTCGCCCTGCTTTCTTCTTTCGCCTGTGTAATGACTCCGTAAGGAATGCTAACAGCTGCAAACATGGTGGATTGCAAGGCCTTAATTGTTTGGTTTGTACTTCAAACTCTATGAGGATCAACTAGCAACAGTTAACGAAACAGTTAATGCCCGCGACGCCGTATGCCACGAAATGTCGAATCAGAACAACAAATTGCTTTGATGATCGTCAGTGCGCATTCAGTTCTTGCATCGCGCAGAATTGTATGATCGAAGATCCTCGATGCTATATCTATGAGGTGTTTTGCTTAACCCATGCCTTCCTTCGCTTCGGTGTTCACTTCGAAGTGAAACTTTCAGCAAAACAGCCGATATGACTGTTGCCAATACATCTTTGTATCGCTAGTTTTGTTTGGTTGTGTTCTGGTTCTGCTTAAATATTCTGTCTGCTGTACTGTGTGGTTTTGATGATGTCGTTGTTCACGTTTGTGATATGTTCAGCCGGGCATTCGATAAATGATACTTTGTTTTAGCTTTTTGGCCACAATTACTCAAGATGTTTGTTGCGATTGACATCGAACCTGCGGGGCATACGAACATACGCTGGATACTTGGCTTGTTTGTTTGGTTTTGGTTGGAAGTCCGAGGCGAACAGTTGGTTGCCTCCGCTTTTAAACCGGAGCGTTGTGGGAAAAATAAACAGTTCTTTGTCGGTAACTGTTCTGTGCTACCCAGTGCTCTTCTGTCGTAAATTGAGTAAATTGGTTGTTCTGGAAATTCATTTGCTGATGGGTTCACGTTTGCCTATTCGGTAGTTCCATGAAGTAAATCTATTGTAATTCCTTTCCCCATTAAGTATTGACCTGACGATCATTTTTGAGCCTGGGCGTGTTCTAAGTTTGGACCGCGACAAGACAATAGAGCACACATCTGTTTTTCCAGTAATTCTGTGAAACAATCTAGCGAACGCAAATCAACACTTTAAGGCAAGATGAAAATAGGGAAATGTTTTTAACAACTACCGCTAAGGCCAGTCCTCAAGGTTGTGAAATAGCTGTTGGTGAAGTTCTCGTGCAATTGTATGCATGGATTGATGAGTGTTGTTGACGGTTTTAGTTATAGGCCTGTGTAAGAGCTGCTTCGGTTGACGTAGTACTTAAACGAAGATTTGTTTGAAATCTTTAAACGGTTCGCTGCCGTGTGACCAAATTAGATTGTAACGTCGTAGGTCTGGGTAAGCGGTAAGAGGGTTCAAAACGTGTTCGAAGTGGCTACGGAGCGAATGCTGTATCACAGATATCCCCAAACGGTTCGAGCAGAGGTCATGGCAGCAGTGCAGTCGAAGACCCACCTCTGAAAACGAGGTCAGAGCGCGTTGCGCACGCAGTAACGAACACAAATAATTGCGAATGAGTCAGGAGTTTTCTCTTTGAACAGACTGCGCTGATTGAACGAAACAGCCACTAAACAAAATACAGTAGAATTTTCCTAATTCGTCACCTCAAGGGGATTAGAAAAAAGTGAAGATTTAGGCGAAGTGACGAATTAGACAAGTTCTACTGGACCCGGTTTGTCCAGAGAAGCAAACACAACCAAAAAGTGCACGAAAGAGAGAAATATTCTAATACATGTACCATCATCCTATGAAACAAAAGGTGAAATATAGAAAAACTTAAGCTATATAATCATTTTTTCTCTGAAAGTTTCAACAGAAATTGTCACGTGGAATCGGATACTGCACTAATTCATAAAAGCGTAATATTGAAGGAACATTATTGGGACCCGATTTTTACCCCAACGTCGTGCATCTTGGGACTCAGTCAACAACAAGGTCGTACGCAAGGGGGGGGCTAACCCCCCCCCCTTGAGCTTGATATTTTACAAAAACTTTATTACCTTCGCAAGGAGATTAATTGTTTTCGCATACTTTTTGCTTGTTAATTTGTCGACTTAATGCAAATACCACGGAATAAATTTGCAT
>Ga0210059_1012428_pt1 | contig 12860 bp, 11 predicted proteins | sample Ectturendosymbi2_FD_188042 | JGI IMG/M metagenome (GOLD analysis project Ga0210059, IMG submission 188042) | Ecteinascidia turbinata endosymbiont from Florida, USA - Sample 2 (SPAdes) (version 2) | ecosystem: Host-associated > Tunicates > Ascidians > Unclassified | place: Key West, Florida...
CCCCCCAGGCAAAAATTTTTTTTTCGAGTGCAATCTACTAGACTGGCCGATCTGTTTGAGCCGTTGAACAGCTCTCTAGCGCAATCAGCGGAGGAGCTAGGGCGTTGGTAAGGCAACCGAAAACTGCTGGGTTTTTTTGCGAAAATCGCCAAAACCACACAGACGCCAAGGTGTTAAATATTTTCTACTTTTTAACATGATGCTTACTTACAATAACAAAATTAACCTTCTGGGTTTTCAATGCCCATTTTTTTAGTAAAAATTGTTGGGGTGTGCTGAATTACATTATCTCAGATGTGAATTAGGCAACACTTCTAAAACAAACAAATAGCCATGTTTTTTATTCCAATAAAATTAAGATTCAATATGAGTTTATGTTATATAACAATTGCATGTACCATTGTTTAAAGTTGATATGACAAATTATTTTTTTATTTTGTTTTTCTTGCAACCCACGTTTCACTAAGTTTTAACAAGAGTTAGAATTACTGCTTGTTTAAGCTGGGCCTAGAATATGAATAACCAATCTCGGTTTCATAGGTTAATGACATGTTTTAAAATGTTTTCCAGCCTGTGTTTTTTTTCGCTGAGACATTTTGGTCATTTGTTTCACAGTTGTATTAAAACTCACCATAGCAGTGTTCATTCACCCTATACTTTCAGACATTCTGACTGCTGAAATGACTTAATTTTTCTGGTCATTTCAAAAAACATTTCGATCTATGACTGAAAAAAAACTTAGATTCCAAAAAAAAAACTGGATTCCCCTGCTTTAACCAATGACATTAGGCAAAATGTTTTGCAAGTTATTGTGTTTATCATAATCTAAATGCGATTACATTCTTTGAACTCATAACTTTTTATTCACAAGTTCTGTGTTGTGGCGTATATGGCGTTCAACATCCTATTGCATTTATCAAAGATTATTTCATGACTCCAATGCATGCAGTATTGGGGTATCATCACAAAACAGTTTGTTTTTTAGCGTATTGTTTGTTTGTATTGAAGTGTGGCTTATTGTCATCAAGAACTTTTGTTACATTTAATTTCTAATGGCAAAAGAAGTCTCAAGCAACCGTTGCTTTGGTGGATGGCAAAAAGTTTTTCAACATGAAAGTGAAGAGTGCAAGTGCACAATGAAGTTTGGGATATATATGCCCCCGCAGGTCTTTTAATGTTCATAGTAATTATGTCTTTTGTGACAATCATTGTAATAGATCTACAGTACTGGCACTATACTGTCATAACTTCATGTAATTTACTGACAGGCAGAAACAAAGAAGTGCCCTGTTGCATACTATTTGTCTGGATTGACTTGCACGGAACAAAATTTCATCACAAAATCTGGGGTTCAACGAGCAGCGTCAAAATTTGGAATTGTAATTGTTGCTCCTGACACCAGCCCAAGTATGAGATATTGGTGCTTCACCTTTGTTTAAATACTATTTTAGATGAGTTTGGCGCATTTTTTGTGTGTTTGCTCTGAAAGCCTTATCAGGTTGGCATATAAAGATAGGATTTTAAGCACGATGTTCAAGTGTGGTACTAGTTATGGTTTGCAAACAAATGCCCAGCATTTCTTTCAAGTTCTTATGCAGACATACAGTATTAGTGAAAAAGATAACTGACTTACAGAGAGAAATCAATTGATGTTGCAGTACTCTGAAAAAACAGGGCTGTGGAGTCGCAAGTTCCATGTTTCCACCATCCAACTCCGGGCAATTTCAGTTATCCAACTACGACTCCATGTCGACTCCGACCTTCAGCTGTATTAGTTACTTAAAGTGATAATTCTTTTCAGATGAGTTCATAGACCCTACTTGTACTTTCCAAGAATACGGAAACTTGTTTAGAAACGATGCACATGCTCGTTCATCTGTCACTCTTGCAAAATATGACCAAGCAAGGATTAGTCTTAATTATTTTTACAGAAAAGAAAATATTCATGTGAAATAGCCACAATTCAAATTATTAGATAACGCTGATAATTGATTAAAGCAGATACCTTGTAAACGATATCAATAAACAAGTAAAATTGAAAAATGTATGCATCCTACCAGTGTGCATTTGCACATATTGCGCGACGCGGTCGAAAACACACGCTCGGGTTTTCATGATCAGCAGAATTTGCCTAATTCTCCACCTCAAAGGGATTAGAAAAAAGTGACGAATTAGGCGAAGTGACGAAATATGCAAACAGGTGCAACCTCTATCACAGAAGCTCGTATACTTTATGATAGTAACTTGTAAACATACATAGTACTCTTATTTGCAGTAAAATACAAGTTTATGACATTGTGTTTGAATACAACAATTAATTCCTTTGCTCTATCTGGACTCCTCCGTTTAATCAAGCACCTTTTAAATCTTTAAACTTTTCCGCGTTCTCTCAATGGGGAGTCGGGTCGAGCTTCGAACCTCGTGTATAAATTCGATAAACGAATTGCAAGGTGCAACAATTCTCAGATAAAGATCTTTAATTTGTTTGAATTCCCATACGTACTAGCTGCTTAGACATCTAAGGGGAAACTGCAAATGACGAATTAGACGAACAATGCGCTTCTCAGGGATAGAAAGAGGTGACGAATTAAGCAAATTGACGAATTAGACGAACAGAAATGTACACAAAAGATAGGGATTCTGCCGGGACCGACGAAAAAATAACGAATTAAGTGAATTGACGAATTAGACGAGTTTTACTGTACCATCTCAAATGGCTTCATTGACACAACTTTTTACACTCGAGCTCTGCGAAGATTCAGCTTTGCTAAACGCACATATGTCGCTATCTTTTCCCTTAGATAGCCAAGCCAACTGAATATGTTACAAGTTAGCTCTTACACAGGTCAAAATCCACAAACTACCAAGAAAGAAAGTAAAACAAATTAGTTGTTGTTTTGCTTAACCATTTGGGAGCATTCACTTTACTCTTCATTATCTAAATCCTAAACACTTCATACTATCCCGCCTTCAGTTAGGTACAACAAGCTTGCAAAGTTTAAGAATCAATCAACATAGATTTTTTAATACAAAAAAGTTGCTATAGAACGGCAGAACTCAACATGAATTGCTATTACGAAAAACACTACAGTTCAACTTCAAAGCGACTGCGATTGGTATTGTACGACAAAAGAACCGAAACTCATTTGTACGTTTTAAGAAATAATGTAGCATCTACAATGTCTTCCTTCATTGAAATCCTGGGGTCAGATTTTACTATTTTCAGAGCAGAGAAGTCTTTGCACACTGATCTGGGTCAGAGGAAGAGCTCTGACTGTATGATCTGCATCTCGAACGATTTCGAGGTAAAGTGGTATAAGTCCTTCCAATGGCAGTTTGCACGAACGGCTGTAGTTTTCTTCTATCTCTTCAACAATCAACAGGCTGATGGAAATGCTGTTTAAACTTTTCCAAGTTTACGTTCAAAGGCTCATTTAGATCAAGACGCCTTCATTTGATCTTTTTCGACCTTATCCAGATGCTTGTTGAAGTCGTGGTCCTTGCTGGATGAAGAAGAATGATGATCAGATTCAATATTCTGCTGGTCAGTGAATTCACACTTCGAAGTCTCTGATTCCATACCCTTATTTTCATTGCGACACGAACGACAGAGAGCTTGATTCGCTATTATTTTCTGATCTTCGTTTAACAGGACCCGGTTTTGAAAAAATTGCCAAGTGTGATGCTTACGCACATTTGTGGCACAAACAGTCACAATCAGCGAGCAAAAGGTCAGCCCGGAGTTGGAGTCGTTAAATTTTTTCCGACTCCGACTCGTCAGTTTGAAAATCCTTCCGACTCCATAGCCCTGGAAAAGGGGTCAATAGTGTTCAGTAATAACATAACAGCACACAATTATAGATGCTTTGGTTATAAAACGTAATGAACCAGTGTTTTTTGTGCACTGAATATTCAAAGAATGTGATTTGGTTAAAAGTTTTACGGCAATGAGACAGCTTCTGTGTCACTGAATGTACGTTTTCAAAGCGCAAGGCACTAGACAATGTTTTTTTGCAACCTGGTATGTCTCGCACAACTTGCGTGCCTACTATCCAGCAATATTTGCATAAAAGGCGTCGCATTTATTCATACGCTTGCGTTGGATTTTTCCGGCGTTATTGGAAGTATTTTAACATGTTTGACATTTCCCTGTGAAACAGTGCTTTTGGTGGGTAACGGGTTGTTTCGACGCTGTTGCAATCGGAAAGCCCGAGCGGCATGTGCGCAAAGCTTCACAGTGTGACAGCAAGCAACAATAGAGATCACATGCCATGATCACTCTATTATTGCTTGTTCGCGCCACATATATACGGGTGTTGTTCTTCGCGCATCCCGTTCGTGGTGAATCACGCATTCAACGCAACACCAACGGAGAGGTTGCAACAACACATGTATTGATAGTCATAGATTTACTGCAAGTCGACCTACGCCAACAGGTTCATCGCAAATTTTTTGAAGAGATCAGTGTGCTCCATAAAATTGCCGCTTTCACTGAAAGAAAGAAAAGAGTGAAGCAAATGAAAATGAAGCCCGGGTGATTAATCCAATTATGTGAAGCAGATAATGTTTCACTCCAATTAATTTCTTCTCATGTCCAAATCGTTTTTGTTACAAATATCGGTTGGAATTATTTTTCTTGTTAACTGATTATAATGTTCTGTAGATAATTTAAACATGATACATGATATTGTAATAAATATGTTTATGTGCTAATCTTGCCATGGCATTTTTCGATACCAGCCCTTTAACTGGTGCTGTTCGGTCAACATTTTGCCCAGCGCTAAGGTACGCTTTGAAGATATACCATCAGCTGTGGTAGGCATGGTTTTAATGGACACGGGTAATGTTTTAGAGTCGCCGCGCTTGGCAGTAGATGCTGTTTTACATTTTTATGGCACTGCTTGTTCAGTTCTTAGTGTGGTGTACTCAGAACATGTAAAATATAAATGTGTCGTTTTTTACCTTCTGTCTCGGATATCTTTGCAATGTATGGTTTACACAAGTGAAACGCGTGATAGTTGTGTTAAATTGATAAGTTATATAAGCTCAGCTGATTTTGGAAATATGACCATATGGTTTTGCAAACGGGCTTGCCACTTTAAAACATGGTTAAGATGCATGATTTTTCTGGTTAAAAGTTGTTTTGTAGGGGGTTGCAACATCGAAGGAGAAGATGATGCGTATGACTTCGGATCTGGGGCTGGGTTTTATGTTGACGCTACCGAACCGAAGTGGAAAAGCAATTACCGGATGTACTCGTATGTCACCAAGGAAGTAAGTTGTGCATCTCCCTTAATGCTTTTTGACAAAGCGTGGCAACTTTTTTTACACAATTTAAGTTTTATAGATGTTAGATAAATGCTATGTATATAGAAACGGGGTAGTTGGTTCATATTAGTGGTGGTTATCATTTTTACATCGCTCCTTGCGTCGTCTTCAGGTTAAACCATTGACTTGCGTGTCTTGTCACGAACATAGAAAAAACATGCTAATTCTGGTGTAACGCGTCGTTAGCTTATGCGTTTATGGTTTGGAAGTTATGACCTAAAAACAACAAATTATATAATTAATGCCCAGGTGATTAATTAAACATTTATTTGTTTATTTATTTTGTGTTTTTTACGTCATAACTTGCTAACCACAAACGATAGAAGACCAATCAAGGGCTCTGAAGATGCGGATTTTCGCCTAATATTTTTTAAGAAACAAAAAATTGCCCCATGGGATTGGGGCCCAGGGTCCGATGGCGTAAGCCAAAAAAGCCTAAAACTACCCCTAATATGACGTCACCCACAAAAAAACTCAAATCCAACACTTCCCAATTTTTTAGTGGAAACTAGAAGACTTTCTGAGTTTTTTGAGGGTTTGAACAGCTATCTAGCTCAATCCACTGGCGAGTTATGGCATTTGGCCAAAGTGCGCAAGTATACCTTTTGTGGGAGTTTTAGTTCTTACCAAAATTTTGGTTTTTGAGCCATAATTTTAGCAACAAAAACCCTAGAAAGCTGATCAAGGGTTCTAAAGACTGGGATTAGAGCTTAGTTTCCAAATAAAATTGAGCCAAAAACTTGGCTCGTTGGTTTGGCGCCAGGTCCCGGTAACCTTGGCCAAAAATGTGTACACCTAACCCCATTGCCCACGTACAAAACTTTTCACTTTTTGAAAAATCCAAACTACAAGACTTTCTGCATCTTTAGAGGGTTTGATCAGCTATCTAACTCAATCGGTCGGCAAGTTATCACTGGACAAAGTCACTGTTACGTAAGTGGCTCGCGGTCCTTAACGGGTTTTGATAAAAATATATAGTTTAAAATTTTGTTGTTTAGATGCATGGAGTGTTTCACTTGTTTCATTCAACTCGCCAATGCTTTTCATTTGCTTATTTTACCAGTTACCAGAAGTAATAAATACAAATTTTTCTGCTCAAGTGGATTCGGAAAGGATGTCAATTTTCGGCCACAGGTAACCTGGTGTTCGCTGCTTGAGGGACTAATTGTACGTTGTTTCAGTGACTATGCTTAATATCAGATGAAAATGCATCATTGAAATGGTTACAGTAACTCGTCTAGTGACGAGCCTAAAAAGCTTAACTCTTATTATAAGCCTGATTTACCCACGAGACTACCGATTATATCTTTGGACATAGATGGAAGTCTACAGCTGCGACTGCACTGATTTGCCCTGTGTGTTGCAACTGCAGTGATTTGCCCAATGGTCAGATTACTCACTACGCTGTACCTACCGTTTCTGCGCTGTATTACACCAGATTATCTTCAACCTGGCTGCCTGGCGTAATATGACATCTCACGCGCTGCGTCCGGGTATGCACAGTACAGCAGATAGTTACTGATCACCGCAGTGCCGGTTACTTTTAAAAATTTGACGTTTGTCAAAAGATTTTCACCAAATTTGTTTTCGATTGGTGATTAGTTCAAGACAAGTGGGTAGCACCAACCATACAATAGGAAAGAATTTATTCTTTAGTGAACTTCACTGAGAACGAACCAATCAGTTTTCGTAACTTCAACAATTTCAGCACTTATCAACAGGCCCGTAACCAGGGTGGCGCCCCCCTCAAAACTTTTGCGCCCCCCTTGGAAAAATCTGTTGGGCGTAGTTGAAAACTACTGGACATAGTTTGAAAAATTTAGGCCCTTCTCAAAACACTCTTCGCCACCCCTGGTGTCCCAAAGCTGGTTACGGGCCTGCTTATCAATATGATTCCACAAACAGACCCCATCTGTTCGGCATGCAGTGAGACAAATCGCGTTTGCTTTTCTATGCTCGTGTAAATAATTTGTGCACCATGATCTAATAACGAGTGTTTATTAACCTGGAAGCAACGAACTATAGGGCTCACCGAGAAGTGCTTGGTCGTGAAACACTTGATGGGACGTGGACCTAAGGACTGTTAGAATAACACATGACATCATTTCTGTTTTTCAGCATGGGCGGCCATGGAGCGTTGATCTGCGCTTTGAAAGAGCCAGGAAAGTATAAGGTGGGCAATTATCGTAACCAAACCTGTGTCAGTGGCTGTTGTGCCAATGTGGCTTATCACTATGTTTATTCAGACGGTGTCTGCTTTTGCTCCAATAACAAATCCGACCCAGTGTCCCTGGGGGGAGAAAGCATTGAAGGGATATTTGGGGGATAACAGAGAAAGTCATTTGGTAAGCTCACTGCAATTATGATGCAAGGCAGGGGTGTTCGACATGCTTCGGTCAACGTTGTAGCTGTTTTGAGCAGGAATACGATGCTTGCCATTTGGTAAAAAAATACAAAGGACCGAAACTTGATATTCTGGTTGATCAAGGAACGAAAGATCAGTTTCTATACCAACTTCTCCCTGAGCATTTCGTTGTGGCTTGCGCCGACGCTGGAGTACAACTTAATTTACGCAACCAGGAGGTATTGCATCATAAATAATGATAAGATCTGAACCTACTTCAAATCTAACGACGCCAATACTTTTTCAGGGATACGATCACAGCTACTATACCATGGCCACATTCATGGACGATCACATCAGCCACCATGCCAAATATTTGAATGCTTGATTTTGGAGATAGTGCCATTGACTTTTGGCATTTTGCGCATAATTGGGTGTATAATTTGTTTTATTTCGTCGCAAGGATGCTGCTGCTGCTGCGTGACGGCAACAGCGCAGTGCAACAAGCGGTCGCGCGATTTTTGACGAAAATCTCTAATTGCAAAAACCTCTTATGAGATGAGTTAACCTGCTTGTCATGGGCAGTGAGATGTTATCAAGATCTGCGGTAATTAGGGACACTCAGATGTTTTTGTCAATGGTTTGTTTAGTTCGAAATATCTTTTCGAAGGCTAGATTTTCCTTTAATTCTCGTTGTTGCTGAATCCACCGAAATGCATTGCAAAGACTCAGACGCTCAGAGCAGTTTTCCATTGGCGGGTAACACCTCGAAATCATGAATTCGAGAATCTGAGCCGGTGTAAAGCACTCCGGATGTTTTCTATCTTTTATAATAGCTGCCTTGATGCCTCTGCGTGGAACGTTTGAAAAACGATTGCGATGAGTCACGCGTCATGTGATGTAAAGCAGCTGAAATATTTTCCACCCTCTTAAATTTCACGTAGAGATTAATCATCGTCGTTGGCATTCTGTTGGCGTTTATCAATTTAGTGGTAATTCAGTGAACAGGTTTGAAAATCGTAATGTGCGTATTCACTTAACATCGGCTCTCTCGTTTTTGGTGGTTTACTAAAACTAGTGTCTCGCAGAATCTGGGCTAAAGTCGAGTTTGAATTTACAGTCAAATATGATAATCTTTGAAAGGTCACCCCCTGGACTTTGACCGTTTTTTGGATTTTTATGATGAAAATCAATCCCTTGACTTGCAATTATCGATCGCAAATATTGTGCGAAAGTCAAATGTTATGCCATAAATGAACAAACAGTGAATACGACCAATAAAACATCGCTGAAAATAGAGATGAGAACTTGGTGCGTATCTGCTGCTAAAATTGTTGATTGTAGCAATGGAAGTCTGGTAAAACATAGCCACGTGTTCAAATATGATGTTTGCATTTGCAAGTCAGAAAATAGTGGTAGTTTAGTTTTTTCACAATTGTTGCTACAGTTCTGGCACCAGCATACCTAAAGCACCAAATAAAATCAATAAAACGATGCAGTTGACATATTTTTGACAAGGCTGCTTCAGTACAGTACTTCACCATTGTCCTTAGTTTAGTCCTGTATTCGTTGAACGAAAGAATGTACAAACAATCCAATAGGAGCACGAATAAAACTTAGGCTTGATTGTATTGTAATGCGTGATGTCTTTAACTGGCAGTTGTAACACAGCAAAAAAGATTTGTGGTTGAAACTGACTTCAACCTTGTTAATGAGTTGAGTTTATTTGGCGAAAATTAAGAATTTCTAAGACGAGAAAGAAACCATAGCAATTGCAAAAACGCCAGGGCACCAAAAGAACCGGAAGGTTATCGAGTCGTTGCCCCTTGACTGGTGGATGAAGGTGTATAGAAAGCCAAATTTACATCGTATAGTATGGCCTATGTGGGAAAGAGTTGCCAAATGATCAACGCAGTTGCGCAGAGAGTGCTGGGTCGCAACCGGTCTCTCTCGGTGGAACAGGTGCTCAGATCCGCAAGGATCTGGGCGTGGCAGAGAAAGTACAAACCCAGCTAAAATGAAACTCTGCCCAGGTTGTCATAACCCTTTCGCATCTGGCAAGCTCTACAAATGTTTGCAGCGGTTGTAGAATGAGGATGAGTCATCCAATGCAGCCACCATATTGTTGGAATGGTGAGACTGGAAGCTCCTGGGGTCGGGTATTCTGAAAGTCCCGTGTTCGAACTTCATAATGTCGTAAGTCATTACGGTTTTACATGGGGTCATAGTGCAGTGGAGGAAGCAATAAGCTTTATCTTGAAAAACATAGTTTTAGTGGACAAAGTAAAAATTGCTTACAGCAGAATTTGTCGTAGTTTTTTAACTTCGTATCTGTTTTGTCTGTATTTTAACCAAGTAAGTACATAGATGCCGTCGTTCATAGGTGTAGGAGCAGGCAAACTTTTGGGGGGTGCGAAGGATTTTTGCTCGAATTTCCCCAAACTTGTCCGAAGAATTTTTGTGCGACTTTTGCCTACAAATTTTATCCCGTGAAGATTATGAAGACCCTTATTTGGAGGTCACACCAAACATTAAGGCGTCATTTTTTGAAGTCAAACAACGTTGTGCGCCATCTTTGCCCGGACTTTCAGAGATTTTGCCTTGATTTTCAGGGATTTTGCCTGGATTTCCGACAAATCAAAAGTTTTGGCGGTGCACTTGCACTCCCTTCATCCCCACCTCCACCACTGCCGTCGTTTCATGAGTAAGCACGAATAGCGTGAATTTTTTTGGTTACAATTATTTAAAAACGTTTTTCACAACATGTCCGTTCAATGGAGTGGGGAAAACAGTAATTTCAGTCTTTTTGCTTTGTTTAGAAACGAAATATCGACTTCAAAAAGTGAAGTCGAAGCGAATATTTCAAGTGGAGAAAGTCTTAACGCGATTGTTTAAATTTTGAATTTCAAGTTGTTAGTGAAGGGAGTAACAATCATGACTTCACTGACGCTGTGAATGCCTTCGTGCAAATAAAAAACACGATGCGTAAGAGATAAAAACACGATGCGTAAGAGATTCTCAATGACATTCATTCTGACTTCACCGTCAGCTGAGGACCCTGCGAAAATGCTTAGCTGTGCAAAACTTGTCTTTGTTGTTTACCTCAGCCTATGTAGGTTGAAACACGATCTTTGTGTTGCTTGGAAAATGATACCCTAAAACTGATTAAGTAAACCCTGTATCTACTGAATGCATTTTGCATGCTTGGTCTACAAAATGTGTGGTTACGATAACAAAGGAGTTTACGCACAGCAATAATCAGATCCACAACCAGACGAAATTTTCGAGGGGCAGGAAATATAAATATCCAGACAGGGGCCTAACGAGGGGGAGCAAGAGGGGCACAATTCCCCGTGCGCCGAAAGTCCCAACAAAATGTCACAAGTACATTCTTCAATACAGTAAATTTGCTTCCGAACGATATCAGGTTCGAACATGGGGCGTCAAACTTGCTTCTTGCCCCAGGTGCCATCTAACCTCGTTACGCCCCTGTATCCAGAAAATAAACCGATGAAAACCACTAAAAATTACCGAAATTTAAGGAAGGGAGCTACTGAATTATCGGAAAGAGCTATAAATTCAAAGTCAGGATTGCATCAGCATGTGTTTTTTGAAAAGAATGTAGGAAAGGTCTTATACTTCTGTCGGAAATCTAAAGCAATCGTGATATTAAAGTCATGCCAGAAGTGGTACATTTTTTGGGGCATACATCGCCGGTTTTCAGACGAAGGTCACGACAGCGTGGAGCCCTAAAAGATAATGTGGCCTAAAGACCGCGCTCTCAATCCGTCCCTGTATGGGCCTCTGCTAGCTTGCTACTAAGTTGATCCTGCTGATGAAATAAACTAAAACAAGTAGCCATTGTCGAATAAAGACCGTGATGGTTGACGCTCGCAGGCAATGCAAGCATTTCAAAAGTATTCTGAATGGAAAAAGACTCGTTAAGCAGACACGCCGCTCTCCTTACCGGATCTGCAACGAATTGAAGAAGTCCTTTCTTGTTTCACATTTGACTATAAACATTTCGAGCTGTAATACTTTTTACTTATGCTGATTTAGTTGCGGCTTCTTATGGGAGATTCGACCACTCAACGGAAGGAACGCGAAGTCCGCTCGAGTAACGGGCAAGCAAAAATACTGTTGTTGCTTGTACGTAGCTGCCTTATTGAAGCACTTCCTGACTGCGCGCTCTAGGCATGCGACGCGATGCGCTTTCACACTGATTGGTGACCTGGCAACCAAGTAGTATGCGCAGGTGACCTGGCAACCAAGTAGTATACCATCGACAATAAGGACGACTGGGGAAAATTAGATTTTCCTACCGAAAATTTGGTAAAATTGTTTGTGTTTGCACGACTAACTTCAGATCATATATTTGCATATTCATCTCCAGGTAGGAGAGAACGGGGTATGTTGAACCATTTTTTGCCATTACTCCTTTGATGTAGGCACTAGAAACCTGAAATTGGGACATTTGCTGGTTGAATCCATTTAACACATTTGCACGCAGGTTGTTTGATATATCCTTTTGTATTATTTGCATAAATTGAAAACGAAAAACATCACTTTTGTGGTTCAAGTTACCCGACGCGTGGGTTAAGTTGAACCAGGTAGTGGGGAAAGTTGAACCGAAATGAAGATACACCGCAAAAACAAAGTGGTGCAGAACGAAATGACGGAAAATTTACACTACGTTCGCTCAAGTCCATTGTAAAGACAACGGAAATACCACGGAATAAATTTACATGAAAATTTCAAGGAACATTGCAAATGGGCCAAAGAGTAGTAATTAGGTTTTGGTGGGAATCTGGGTTATCGTCTGCGTCCAGGAACCATCTCACCACTTTTTGCAGACCTTATCCACTACACATGTTTACGATTGTGTTCCGCGATAGTCCGCTTTTTCCGAAATAATTGTCTTTTTTGTCTGCTAAGACTGAGCAGCGCAAGCGCTGATCGCACTGGCTACGTTATCAATTTATGGGGCATGATATAACTGTTGCACGAGCTCACAAACAGTTTTTAACATAGAAACGTTCAGGCATTTGTCTCAGCCAGTGCCGTGGCAAGGGTAAGTGAGGCCCCCCCCCGAAATTTCATGTGGGGCCCCCCATACGCTATTGGCCTATTATTATGAATTGCAGTAAAAAGTCGTAACCTCTCTGGCAGTCATTTTCTCCTCAACAAT
>Ga0210059_1012429_pt1 | contig 12859 bp, 9 predicted proteins | sample Ectturendosymbi2_FD_188042 | JGI IMG/M metagenome (GOLD analysis project Ga0210059, IMG submission 188042) | Ecteinascidia turbinata endosymbiont from Florida, USA - Sample 2 (SPAdes) (version 2) | ecosystem: Host-associated > Tunicates > Ascidians > Unclassified | place: Key West, Florida...
GCGGCGCCTCGTTCACCCCCGCACTGCTGAATACATATGTCCTCTTTAATATCATCATCTTCGGCCTTAGTGGCTTGATCAGCTGAAAATAGCCAGCAGGCGTTCCCTATGAATTTGAAACTGAAAGACTATATTGTCATAATTTCCCTTCTATACAAAGTACAGACGAAATCGGTTAATCGCATATTGGTTAAAGGCATAAATCGCTTTATAGCATAGCATTGCATAAACCCAAATTAGTCCCATTCACTTGTGAAGAAAATTCAACGGTTAATCGCATAAGGGTTAATCGCATAAATCGGTTAATCGAATAGGAATTCTTGATTGTTTTCAACTAGCAATAATCGCGCCTCGGATAGACCACATTGGCTACGATAGAGGCGATATCGTAGCCAATTCTTGATTGATTTGTAGACTTGTATCACTTAACCGCATATTTCCTTTGACGAAGTGTTAAGTTGCTCAAGGTTATCCTTACCAATACACAAAAATCGTCACAAGATCTCCCACAACCCGCAGCGACTAAATGTTCAGGGAATGGACATGGACAAATTTTTTCCTCTGGAACAGCTTAACAACATATCGGAAAATATTAAACAAACTACAATTGAGAGTTATTTTAATAAAAATTGATTTCCGTTTTGTTTCGTGTTTTTTTCTTGTGTCGAAATCGAAAAGCAGGAAGCCCACTTGTGAAGGCAAACGAGCCGACGGGATACAGTGCTGTATTAACCATTACATCAGGTTGCTTTGTTATTGTAAAACTTCCAACATTCCGGGTTACGTATTAAGGCTCAATGCCTTCGTTCATCGAAAAAGCGATAAGATTACGTCACTTAGTGGATACGCTAGAATAGGCACGCAATAACTTTTTTCGTTAGCACGTCAGACAGACACTCGGAAGGCGTGTGTTGTTGAACTTCATCGGAGAGTGATTCCTTTTTTTGCACAGTATTGAAGTCACACAACGCATTTTCTCACTTTTCTTAGCAACACCTTAGTACTGTAACAGTAGCACAAACGCGTTCATTCCTACAGACTGTGATGATCGCATAAACGGTTAAAATGTCTAACGGTCTGCTTTCAAGCTTTTGTGTAAGATGAACGTTCGGTTTTGACGTCTAGGATACCAGGATACTGTCAATCAATGGATACGGTTAATCGCATACATCGGTTAATCGCATAAAAAAGGTTGGCAAATTGACTATGCGATTAACCGATTTCGACTGCATGTGATAATTCCTGACCAAGCCAAAGGTCTCGTTTCTACATCTTTATGCTTGAAAACACCTCAACTTACGCTGGCAACTGTTATTCGACGTGTTTATTTCGTGTGCATGCACTTTTGCTTCAGCTTCAAGTTAGCTCACTTTCGCGTCTGATCGAAAGATGTGATTGCATCAAATTAAGTTTCTTTTGCTGAACGCCCGAGGCAGAACGAAACATTTTCCTGCATACTCTTCTATTAGTACCTTTAAACACGAAAAGTACCAGTGGGGAATGTTAGGACGTCCACAGGAAGTTTCTTTCTGTTCTTCCTTCAAGATCTAGTTACCTTAAAACCACTCCGCCACTTTAATCGTCATTCAACGTTGCTACGAAAGTCCTGAATGATCGCTGTACTCGGCCACGCGTTTGCGCGTATTTCTTTTCTACGACATGCAGACATTCACTCTGCAATTTTATATTCAGTCGATGAGATACACGTCGGTAGTTTCGACAATGTCATTAAGGTGTGATGATTGCTGTGCAATGCCTTTATTACGCAGTTATATTAGTACGTTTCAGTGATTCTTGCACAAAACAGCATTCGAACTCATTTCAGTGCAAAGTGATTTCCAAAAGCTGTATAAAGGTTATTCGAAAAGAAGCTTTGCGCTATTTTCCGTAATCCCTTTCTCAGAAAATACGCAGAGAGTAATCGCGCCCATTAAACAAAAAGTATTCTCAATTTTCAGCACGTTATTCGTTGTGAATTGAATGTATTTCTTGTGGCCGAAATCGCATCTTCACAAAAGTCTCAAAATTTTCGCTGCTATTGGCTCAACCGCCCTAAGCAAATTCAATAACAAGCTATGAGTGAACAACACGCTATTGCTGTCTGGGACCAAGTCTCCACCAAACCTACAAGGCCAACAAAAAATAAGTGGTATCTGAAGACTCGTGCCTTGTTCTCACGCACGTTCCCGCGAAGAAATTTTTCCAGGGGATCAAAATTGAAATTTTTCTGAGGTGACCCAAAGGATTTTTCCAGGGTGGGGGACGAACAGGTGTGAAATTTCATTTTGCCAACACGAAATTTGGAGAAAAGCATTTTTCTACTAAAGCGTTTTTAGGAAAATATGAAATTTCAAAATCGAGGCAAGGCCAACCTTCCTGCCCTTCTTCCTTCCGTCGCCCATGACAACCACCAGTACCCCCTAAATCTGCCGACCAACCACAAGTTGACCGTGATCGAATCTGGTTCGAATTTTCTCTAGGTGATTCATTTGATAAATATGTGGGCAGTGTTGTTTGCAAGATATTGAATAAAACCAACAATGACTTCGGTTATGTTGCATACACATCATTGCAACAAAAACTTATTTAGAAAAATCCTATCGAACTTATGACTACACGTGCAAACTTTGTCAAATTAAATACTCGGGTCAGTTAATTGACAGCTTGTTGTCGTGGTTACGTGTTTGCTGCTACACATGTTGCATCGTAGCATTTGCCACCAGGTTTCAGATCAAGCAGATAAATTAGCTCTTCTGCCGATTATTTTATTGTTAGCCGACGTTTCGCCCAACTATTCAAGTGGGCTTCCTGAAGGCATAGTTTTATAACCACACATAACATGCAACTTACTAATAACAAGAAACAATGAGCAGTATGACGTACAAAGACAAAAAACGCAAAGTGACAGCATGGCAGAGAAAAATCGTAGAAGTGTGAAATGAAAACCGCTGTGAGATGATGAAGTATAAAAACACAATAAATAGCGTAAAATCTAATAAAAATGCAAAGGAGTGGATAAATATCTTGAAGGTATGGGGTGAAATAGAGAACAAACAAAGTGTAAGTAGTGTGTAAACAAGGTGTAAAACTTTCGTGGTGAGAGTTGGCAAATTTACAGCCACAAAGGCGGTCAAAAAGAAGCAAACTCAAAGAGGTTTGTTAACGGATAAGCTTCGCTCATGTTTTAAAACACTGCAATAGATAGCCAGAAAGTTTTCACTTTTGTCGTTCACAGTGTTAGTTTTGATATTAATATACAAAGATTTTAAAAAACGCGTTTATGATAACTCTTTATGTGATGTAGAACATGGGCGTAATCCCAAATGATAATCCCAATGTAGAAACATGGGCGTAATCTCAAATGGGCGTAATCCAAAATGGCGTAATCCCAACGTAGAACATGGGCGTAATCCTAATGATAAATATTTACGTGATGTAGAACATGGGCGTAATCCTATACAGCATAAACAATCAGTCGTTAACACTCTTCTCGAACGAGTTAAAAAGCTTTCCTCCACAGCCCAGGACTGGAACAACGAATTGAAGTATGTGAAATGAACTCTCTTGTTGAATGGTTACCCGAAATGGATGATTAAGAACAAAAAGAAGAAACAATCTGACAGAACGCCTGAGTTTAGATCTAAAGTCGTTTTACCTTACTCAGCAGACTTGGGAGAGACTTTGAAACGGATTCTGGAGAGACGTCATATACGAACCATTCTCAAACCTAAAACTAAGTACAATCCTAGCTTCAGGAAAAGATGCCGTCCCTGCTAGCAAAGGTCGAGGCGTCGTCTATGAAATTCCATGTGGGAACTGTGAAGACAGTTACATTGGAGAAACGAAACGAAGCCTGAGTACTCGACTGAAAGAACACCACAGGCACACCTTACCTAGAAATATTCTTAAAAAAACAGAAGAAAACAGCGTTAACAGAACATGCAGCCCAACGTGGCCATGCTTTCAATTGGGATTACGCCCATGTTCTACATCACGTAAATAGTTATCATAAACGTATTTCTTCAGAATCTTTGGAGCATAAAATTTGGATAGGCTTAACAGTTTCATCAACACTAAAAAAAACTTCAAAAAACTATACATGTTTTATTTTGAGACGTTTCGGATTATTATTAAATCCATCTTCAGTCAAAAAACAGAGCAACACTTGGCAATGCTTGTAATTCAAAACCAAAAGACTCTATGACGCAAGAAATAACAGTGTGACGCAAAAGACGTCAAAAGCTAAACCAAGACCGCTAACCCTGTCAAATTCGCTGAAAGTAAAAGCAGAACAAACAGATATGCAGGAATTGCTAAAGTAAATCTATGTAAGATCGTAATCTACGAAAACAAGCCAAGACTAGCAGCAAGAGACCGTTCACAGAGCACTGCAAGCGAAGGATGCAAAAATTTTAACAATTACCAGTACTACAATCAGCACGATATGTCTACGTCAGCACCAACATCAATGCACGAAACATGTATAAACATAAGAACTCAGCATCAACCAGTTATTTGACATGAATCTACGTATTAAAGAGGTATAAAGGGGTGGAAAAATTGTCTACATCAATCTCGGGTTGCTTTTATCTCGCCTACATTAATCTACATTCATTGTCTACTTATTAATTTGTCTATTAATTGTCTACATTAGTCTACATTAATTGTCTACATTAATATCGGGTTGCTTTTACAAAAACTGAGACCGGGATTGAATCAACTACTTACAGGAAAAACACTCATACAGGACTGTACAATAAATGGGAAAGCTTGTCGCCATTACAATACAAAAAGGGTATAATTCAAAGTTTATTACATCGTTCCTTTGAAATTTGCAGCTCTTACCAATTAATTCAAAAAGAATTCCAAAATATTAAATCCAGTTTTCTTAGCAATGGATACCCGGACTGGTTTATAGTCAAAGAAATCAAAATATTTCTCAACAAACGTTATAAAAACACTCCTAAAAACAAACAAGAAAAGACGACTGACATTCTAAGAATTCTTCTTTACCTGCCCTACCTTGGCGAAACATCTCTACAACTAGAAAAAGAATTGCGAAACTTTTATAGAAAACAACTGAAAGAACTTGCTCATCGGTGTCTCGTTCATAAAACACATACGATTGGAGATCATTGTACGAGGACAAGCAAGCACATCTGGAACGATGCAATGTGGTATATAAACGTAAATTTTCGTGTGGTCATTCTTGTATTGGACAAACTCAAAGAAATTTGAAATTTCGCCTGGATGAACACAATCCTTTAAAATCGAACCACCAAGCTACCGATGCAGTCAAACATTTATACACATATCCAAATCATTTCATGGACTTTAAAAATCTTGAAATGTTAGGATCTGCTTTTAACTACCGCGAATTATTAATGAAAGAGACGCTTCTGATGCAAGAACAGCAACCCGAGATTAATGTACACAATTTTTCCACCCCTTTATACCTCTTCAATACGTAGATTTTATGTCAAATAACTGGTTGATGCTCAGTTCTTATGTTGATATATGTTTCGTGCATTGCTGTTGGTGCTGACGTAGACATATCGTGCTGATTGTAGTACTGGAAATTGTTAAAATTTTTGCATCCTTCGCTTGCAGTGCTCTGTGAACCGTCTCTTGCTGCTGGTCTTGGCTTGTTTTCGTAGATTGCGATCATATGTAGGTTTGTTTTAGCACTTTCTGAATAGCTGTTGGCAGGGCCGGATTAAATGAACGCGAGGCCCCGGGCAACGTCGTGACCGCGAGGCCCCTTGAACGCTTAGCGCAACTGCGTAACGTTTCATATGCCCTCGTTTTAACTTAGCAGAAGCACCGGTTAAAAACGTCAAAACTGATAAGATTTGGCAGCCTACGCTGGGAGACAATTGGGGGTAACCATGTACGGTGGTTGGTATGCAGACCTATAACTAGGGGGGCGAGGCCCCTCCTGGAAAATTTTCGCCCCCCTGGAAAAATGTCTTGGACATAGTTTAAAAGTATTGGACATAGTTTAAAAAATTTGGGCCCCTGTCATAAAACTCTTCGCCACTCCTGGTGTCCAAAGCTGGTTACGGGCCTGTTGGTATATGGTTCATTTGTTCAAACAGAGAGTTGCATCACAAAAACGCAATATTTTTACTACCGTGACAGCATACAACAATATTTTTTGTCACAGACTCTCTGACCATCTGCACAGCACAAATCGTCCATTCACATACTGTATGTGTTGAGGAAAGATAAGCCTACACAGGAAAGATATGTCTACACTCTACGCAGTTACACCTAACTGTTCCGTGGCCTAGCCCTAGTGGACAACAGCACTTTGTTTGATTTAAGACTGATACCCTTATGATTACGACAAGCACTTCGCAACTAATTGTTTCGACAGTGCATTATACGGTAATTGCAAAGGAGTTAGATTGCCAAAAATACTTAGTAACGAACCTATTGAAGTGACCCTGGTCTCTACCACTTTGTCAATGTGTGCTTTTTGGAAAAAAGACAGCTACGAAAAGTTTCACGACGCCGAATTGTTTGCACGCGAAATTGTTGATGATTGTCTCCTAGGTCCGTATCTCCAAGAATCTCCATGCTCATTAGAGACAGCATGCTTAGTTTTTCTTGCCAAGTTGAACTTAGAAGATAATTCTTAATTCTACGCAACTTAGAAAAAGACCACATTGCAGTACAGTTTGAAACCATGAGGCACAAGTGCATGCGAAGGGAATTTCAGTATTTGGAAAACAGAGTGCAGCTCGCTTTCCACAATAAACATACACATTCGCAATTCTAGACATTTCCGTCAGTGTGATCAAGATTAGCTTTTTGTATGCCAAAATGGCGTTGACGATGGCTGCGAATTGCACAAATTCTTCTGCAAATGTGAATGTTTGCGCTGCAGAAGAAAATTTGGAAGACGAATTATAATCAATTCAGTATTCGATTAATTATCGTTTAAATTCAAATAAGCACACTCATATGTTTTTGTTCGTAACAAAAAAGGCTTTCTGGGTTGTTATTGTACGAATAAGGGATTCTTTGGTGTGCAATCTGGGTTTGTTTGAAATCATTGAATGGGAATCCTGCATATGATTGTTGAACACAGACATCTTGGTGGATAATGCAATGAGACAATGACACCGTTGATAGCAGTAAGCCACGTATAGTTTTATACTGTGTGAAAAGAAGCATGATTAAATCTGTAGCAGTGCTTCCACAAGTTTGAAAAATCCATTGTTAGTGTGAGACTGTGATCGACGTACCCGAGTGAATAGCTTAATCAAATGACTCTTCTGCAGGCTTCTTTTCACGCAGTATGAAAATACGTGGCTAGTTAGAATAAGTTTATGCAGACTTGTGGGAATACGTCTTTATCGTTAAGGTTTAGTTCTGACTTCTTAGTGAGCACTACGTGCAAAGCTATATTTGCTGTGGCGAGTTTTCGTAAACTAATCTGCTCAGTTTTTTTAAAGCCTGCGGGGTGTTCTAACTTTAGTAAGTTGTCAGATAGTCTTGCCAGGTTATAGTTCTACTCAGGGCCGTAACCAGGGGGTGCGATTCTCCCCCTTGGAAAAATGTGTTGGACATAGTTGAAAATTATTGGGCATAGTTTAAAAAATTTGGGACGCTCTCAGAAAACTCTTCGTCCCCCATGGTTTCCCACATGGTTACGTGCCTGGTTCTACATCTCATTGCTTGAAACAGTTTTGCGAGAGTGTATATCTTTCTTGTTTTTGCACTACTCATGTGGTTTTGGCAGTTGATTATTCTTAAAACTATGGCTTATTTGTAGAAAGCGCTCGAAAAAATAGATATCAGGCAGTGTATGAAAAAAAGCATTTCTGACAGCCGAAGTGCAGGAAACATTTCAGACAGAAGATGGAGAATGAGGTTCAAGCAGCACAAAATAATGGGGTAGAAGAGGTAAAGCGTTTTGTCAACGTGCATTTGCATTGCATCGTCAGCAACCTGAAAAGGATAAGAAATTTTGACGTTGCTCTCTCCTGGGAAATTTTCTGCGGACGCTCATGGATGCACTGATTTCAATCTAGTTCTTTGGCCATAAAGTGTGGTACTGTTTGGTTCAAGTCACTCAAATACGATAAATGCCAAAGTTGTCAGTTTCCTTAACCTACAGCATACACTAAACGCAGTAATCAAAAAGCTCTACAATTTTGACGCGTGGTGAACAGCCTTAGGACATGAAAGACTAGTGAAGGAGTCTTTCGATATTCAAGGGCGAGGCCTCCAAACCGCCCGGTTTGCGCAATGGTTAATCCAGCCCTGGCTGTTGGTCCTGCTTTTACTTTTAGCGACTTTGACAGGGTTAGCGGTCTTGGTTCTGCTTTTAACGTCTTTTGCGTCACACTGTTATTTCTTGCGTCACAGAGTCTTTTGGTTTTGAATTGCTAGCATTGCTAAGTGTTGCTTTATTTTTTGACTGAAGATGGATAAAGAATAATCCGAAACGTCTCAAACTAAAGCATGTATAGTTTATTGAAGGTTTTTTTAGTGTTGATGAAACTGTTCAGAATTTTTGTATATTAATTTAAAAACTAAAACTGTTAACGATAAAAGCGCAAGCTTTCTGGCTATCTATTACAATGTTTTAAAACATGAACGAAACTTATCCGTTACCGAACCTTCTTGAGTTTGCCTCTTTTTGACCGCCTTTGTGGCTGTAAATTTGCCAACTCTCACCACGAAAGTTTTACACATATTTGCTCACTGTTTTACACTTTATTTGTTCTCTATTTTAACCCATACTTTCACGATATGTAACCATTTTTTTGCATTTTTATTAGATTTTACGCTATTTATTGTGTTTTTATACTTCATCATCTCACAGCGGTTTTCATTTCACACTTCTACGATTTTTCTGTGCCATGATGTCACTTTGCGTTTTTTGTCTTTGTACGTCATACTGCTCATTGTTAATGTTATTAGCAAGTTGCATGTTATATGTGGTTATGAAACATTGTCCTGAGGAAGCCCACTTGAATAGTTGGGCGAAACGTTGGCTAATAATAACATAATCGCCAGAAGAGCTAATTTATCTGCTTGCTTTACTTTATATATTCTATGTTTTGGTCTGTTCTACTGTATTTAGGTATTTGGCTCCGACACTGTCCTGATCACATTCGTTGAAGGAACACAAGAGTACAGAAACAATTATACGCAACAACGCATCACAGACCAGGTGTAGGCATACACGGACTCAATACTGAAGAGGAACAATCCTCGAAACAAAGCACCAATTGCAAGACTTTATTCATTGTCATAAAGAGATTTGCAAAAAGCATCAAACAATTGAAGTGAGCCCGTAAAAAAAGTTGAATGACGATGTGCATCTTTTAAAAATGCCTTGCATATTACCTCTTATGAAGGTATTAAATTTCCTGCGGAAATATTTAACTTGATGTGGGCGAACACTTACGTCTCTGGGGATGTACAGGTATTGTACTATTCCATAAGAATTGTTGTAGGCAACGCGGTTGTGTAGACTGTGTGTACTTGCATCAAAATTTTCCGGCGTATATTAGCATCAGTGCCAGATGAGGCTTTCAGGGGCCCTGAGCCACAATTGTTCGAGGGCCCCCATCTTTTCAATAAAAACCACTGCCGCATGGTGTCCCCATGATACTCGTGTTTATCACGCGAAATAACACACTCTACAAAATCAAATGAAAAGGGTAGATACGTAATGCGAAAATGAAAACTTTTGTCCTTTCATAAACAAAAAACTTATCAGATTTTCCCAGGAAAGCGAAAAACTTATCAGATTTTCCCACCATATTAGACACTCGAACTATGTACTCTTTGTGCTTTTTTGCAAGCACTTTCATGTATCAGCTTGTCAAAAGTTGTTTCCACAATAGTTTACTCTCAGCACCCATCAGTGACAAATAATTTAAACGTTGTTGATGGTTGTGAAACGTTAATATTGGCATCCCTTTCAATTACAGCTACACTGATTTGATAACAAGACTTTGGCGTTACTTTGGCTTCGTTATATCCCACTCATTCTTATCCAATGATGGCTTCGAAGTCTTACGTTTAATGTTAGAGATCAAGCCTGTCCCAAACCCATGTCAGCAGACACGCCATCTTTTTCTTTGGCCTGAATTTACGATATCCGTAATCTCAGGTACGAAACACACTGTTTTCTCACAACAATCAACGACGACAACCTTCACTACGAAGTTAGCCTTGCTGAATGATGTAGCTGGATTATCATCCCATCATGCTTTACGTCCTGCCCTTTTTCTCTGTGTCGTGAATAAGATTCCATGCCATTCTTCTGTGATGTCACAAGCGCCTGTAATGTGTTTTTTCTTGTTGAACGAATAGTCCGTACATTGCACGGCCCCAAATACTTTTTGGAGCGACCCTAAAAGTTGGTTCTAAATTCTCGCGACCCAAACATTTCGGGAGCATGTAATTTTGTAGAAAATACTCTATAATTAAATAAAAATTTTAGGACTAGGCACACTATTGGCAGTGTTGCAGACCCCCGGGTCCAGGGTCTGAACATTTAAATAAGAAAACGCTGTTCTTTTCAAAGTTCGATTCTTTTCCTATTTTGTCGTCGACTTCATTCTAAGGAGCTTTCTATTCACACATATTGAGATTGTCATCTTGACTACTAAGAAATTTTTCTTGCATCGTGCTTTATTGTCCTTATTATGAATCGTAAAGCTGTGCTTTTTCTGCAACGAATGAGCAAATTACCTTTATAATGTCAATAGCGCAAGGCCAAGCGACCTCGCGAAATATTACCACCGGTCAGAACTTTCTGTCTCGATCACTTCACAGTTCAAAATTAAATTGATACCAGAACAAAAAGTGCGGCGATTCGAAGGCAGACTATCTGCAGAGAGTCCCTCATTCGAAACGTGCATAATTTTGGTTCAGTCAATTCTTCGTCAATATCGTTGCATAAAACTGCAAAAGGTACAACAAAGCCTTTGTATTGCTTGCAAATCAAATTGGCGTATAAAATTTTTTAGCCCAGTGAGTCCCAATATTTTCTGCTTGCGTACCATTTGTGGGTCCCGCGCTGTTAACACATACCACCAACTTCCCGGAAAAGTCTATGTGCCAAATATTATTCGATCAGAAGTTTGGAAAACCATTGGCTATGAGAAAGTATAATGGTCATGTTTAGAAACCAACAATTGAAGTAGGCTACACAAAAATTAAGAAATTTATTAACAAAATCCGACAGGTAAAACTTATGACTGTGAATACATATTTTTTGTGAGGAAAAACAGAAGAAAGTAGGTCTATTCGTGTACCACCTTGAAGGCTTTCACGTACCACCACTGGTACGCGTACCACAGTTTGGGAACCACTGTTTTAACCGAACACGAATATGTATTTTTTATGTAAGTCAAGAAAAACCGTGTGTGAGTTTACTGTCCGAAACAGCAGCGGTAATATTTCGCCTAAACTCCTTACTTTTAAACCTAGATATGTATTAGATTTTTACGAGGCATGGCAAAACAAAATTATTATGTGTTCTGAGTTCGGGTCATATCAAGTTTCATAAGACCATAGCAATTCTGATCGCATCTTCAGGTTGCGACGACTGCAACTTTCTGCACTTGTAACATTTCATTCGATTGCGAACCTTTTTATTACATCTTTGAGCAAACGAGTTCGTTCGAATTTCATATGAAACTTTGCGCACAACAGCAAAGCGCCACACTTTTATTGGGCACCATCTGAATTCAGTGTCGGGGCTACTGTTTCAACAGGAATAAAACCAACTCCAATGCAGGAATGTACGACGAAGATCTCTCCCGTGAGTGGGGCAACTTTGGTTGAACAGGCTCACAGAAACTTCCAAACAATGTAACTACTCATCTGCTAGACCAATGTGATCTCACCAACGTGTCCTGCAACCTTCCGTGTTGCTGCTGAGCACGATATACCAACATGTGCTTTTTGCATCAGTCGTGTCTCCATAGTTTCGACACTGACTCAGGGTCATTTAAGGAAAAATGTCTATCACTTGCAAACCTGCAGTAAAGGGAATGGCTTGTTGTGCCTTCATCAAAACAAAAATATTCAAACCTTCATTTCATCATTGGCACAGGTGGTTTTTCTGCCGAAGTCAAATCACTGGATTCCCGTATTTCATGGCACTGCGTTCTCGATTTTTCAACATGCTGACAGTCGCACAACTGAAGTGGATGAGTTACTCTTTTATGGTAGTCTTCAGATAGCTTTTAAAAAAACTGCTTCTCATTTTATTTCACGACGTTACAAGGCTTGTTTTTTTCAATACCTCTGCTGTCACACAGAAACTTGCTGATAGTTACTTGAAAACTCCAAGATACTTTTGCTTGCAGTAAGCTTCCGAAGCATAAATTTTAAATGCAGCTGACAGTTTGTTGAACATAACATCGTTCAAAGATATCCTCTTCTTTCTTTATCCGAACTACCGCGTATTATTCCGCCAAGATGAGCCCCGTACTGGTCATCATTTATGTTGCAGACACCGAGGCCAGGGCCTGAACATTTAAATAAGAAAACGCTGTTCTTTTCAAAGTTCGATTCTTTTCCTATTTTGTCGTCGACTTCATTCTAAGGAGCTATTCACACATATTGAGATTGTCATCTTGACGAATAAGAAATGTTTCTTGCATCGTGCTTTATTGTTTCTTATTATGAATCGTAAAGCTGTGCTTTTTCTGCAACGAGCTGTAAATGGCGAAATAAAACATGTCGATGATTGGTTGATATCCAATAAACTTACCTTAAATTGCAGTAAAACAAAATTTATGGTTCTAACCAGGAGTCACGAACTTCAAAAAATTAAGATTAATGTTGCCGCTGGAGCAGTTGAAGAAGTGAACCAATT
>Ga0210059_1012431_pt1 | contig 12858 bp, 6 predicted proteins | sample Ectturendosymbi2_FD_188042 | JGI IMG/M metagenome (GOLD analysis project Ga0210059, IMG submission 188042) | Ecteinascidia turbinata endosymbiont from Florida, USA - Sample 2 (SPAdes) (version 2) | ecosystem: Host-associated > Tunicates > Ascidians > Unclassified | place: Key West, Florida...
ACAGCAGTTTTCGGTTGCCTTACCAACACCCTAGCTCCTCCGCCGATTGCGCTAGAGAGCTGTTCAAGGGCTCAAACGGATCGGCCAGTCTTCTAGATTGCACTCGAAAAAAAATTTTTTGGGTGGGGGTTGCGGATTGTTTGTGAGTGACATCATAAGTGAAGCAGTTTGGGGGTCATTTTGGCTCATGTTGCCTGGCCTAGGGCCTAACCGCTAGGTTAAAGTGTTTCGCTGAAGTTTTCATTGGAAACTAGGCTCGAGTCCAAGTCTTTTGAGCCTTTTATCGACTTTCTACCGTTTCTGGTTCAAAAGTTATGATCTAAAATAAACAAATTAACTAATTAGCTGATTAGTCAAATATTTTTACTAGTTAAGATCATAACTTCTGAACCTGAAACCTCAGCAGGTCATCCAAAGTATCAAAAGACTCGGATTGTAGCCTAGTTTCCAGTAAAAACTTCAGCGAAATACGACCACCTAACGGTTGGCGCCCAGGGCCAGGCAAAGTGGGCCAAGGTGGCCTAAAAGTCCTCCACTTATGACATCACCCACAAAAAACCCGTACCACCAGGCAAAAAATTTTTTTTCGAGTGCAGTCGACTACACTGACCGATCCGTTTGAGCCGTTGGACAGCTCTCTAGCGCAATCGGCCGAAGAGCTAGGGCGTTGGTAAGGCAACCGAAAACTGCTGTTTTTTTTGCAAAAATCGCCAAAACCATCCAGACGCCAAAGTGGTAAACATGTTAAAGCTTAACTGACCAGGCTTCTTAAGTTGGCTTAGGTGATCTGTTTAAATAGAAAAAACATTCTGTAACCTGCTGCTAATTGCTTGTCTTTATTTTTGAATACTGTGAGTCTCTTGGTAAACTCTGCAAGCATCTCTTCAATATATCAATACCCACACAATCTTACAGGCAGACTTTTTTTCAGATGACTGTTTTTTAATGTTCTTGCAAACCTATTTTATACCTTCAAAGTTGGCTGACTTTTTTGGTTTGTGTTCTAAAAATGTCAGATCACCATGATAGTTTCAGTGCATCTGACGATGATGATTTTCTTCATGAAGAGTCTGACAATCCAAGTATTAAGGGAATTTTAAGTAAATGGACCAACTATATCCATGGCTGGCAGGACAGATTTGTTTGCTGCAGTGATGGATTGCTGTGCTACTACCGAAGCCAGGATGAAACAGGATATGGGTGCAGAGGTTCTATTAGTCTTTCTAAAGCTTCAGTTACATCACATGAATTTGATTCATGCCGGTTTGATGTTACCATTAATGATAGCACATGGTATCTTAGATGCTCATCAGAAACAGAGAGACAACAGTGGATTGATGTAATTGAAGCAAATAAACTAGATGCAGATGGAATAAGTCTGCGCAGGCATGGTTCTTTAATGTCATTAGGTAGTGGGCCGTCAATCACTTCCACCTCATCTTTTCGCAAAGCAAATGGCCTGAAAGAAAAATTAGCTGAGTTGGAAACATTTAAAGATATTTTGGACAGACAGATATCAGTGTTGCAAAATTACTTTGATACTTGTGCTAATCATGCCCAGCCAAAGGACACAAGAAACCACTGGACTGGTGAAAGTAATGACTTTGAAGATGTTGATCATCAAGAAAATACTGATGGGTTTCAGCCAAATGATGTGGGAAAACCTCCAGGCATCAGTGGAGTTGATTTCAAAGGTGAGGCTATAACTTTTCGAGCCACTACAAACGGTGTTCTTTCCACTTTGTCTCATTGCATAGAGCTTATGAATAAAAGAGAAGATCTGTGGCAAAGGCGTCTTGAAAAGGAGCAAGACAGGAGGAAGAAAGTTGAAGACCAATACAGAGTGTCGTTGAATGCTGCTAAGAGGAATGCAGCATTTGTTGGAAGCCCTGACTTTGAAGAAGGACCACAAAGTGGATTGACTGAAGAAGAGTTTTTTGATGCTGTTGAAGCTGAATTAGACAGGCAAGAAAGAGTTACTCAAGACAGAGAGCACTCTCGGTCTCTGCTGCGAGAAGCTGAAAGACAGCCAATAGGACAACACAGATTTTCTACTGAGCTTAAAAAGCGCATTAATGATCGTCTTGTTGACTCTGTCAATCTACCAAAAGCTGATGAAGACAGTCCCTGGGAACTCTTTGCTGAGGAAGGTGAAATGAAAGTTTATAGAAAAGAACTTGTTCAAGATGGTCTTATATGTGATCCACTGAAAGCAATTCACAGCATAAAAAATGTCTCTGCTCGAGAAATGTGTCATTATTTTTGGGACACTGACGTTCGCTTAGAATGGGAAGGAACAATTGAAAGTTTTCGTGTTCTTGAAGTGTTGGATGAAAGAACGATAGTTATTTATCAGACACACAAGAGAGTTTGGCCATCTGCTCAACGAGATTGCTTGTATCTTTCTTCCATGGTCAAAATAGATAATCCACCTGCAAGAGGCGATGGTAAAATTCCTCATGATACATGGATGGTTTGTAATTACTCAGTTGACCATGATGAGGCAAACCCAGTTTCTGGATGTGTTCGCGCGATCGTTGACATAGCTTTAGTTTGTCAAACGTTTGTGACCCCTCCGAAAAACGGTGGTCCCATTACACGTGATTGTTTGCACTGTGATATTGTGTATGTTGCCAATGTCAACCCAGGAGGATGGGCCCCTGCATCTGTATTGCGGGCTATCTACAAAAGGGAGTATCCAAAATTTTTAAGAAGGTTTACTGCCTATGTACAAGGTAAAACTAACAGCATTGACATATCTTTTTGAGCTTTTGTTGAATTTAGTTGCAGTGCTGTCATGCTAACTAATGTTTGTGGTATGAATTGCAGATGGTACTTCTCAGTGTGTCTTGGGAGGTTCACCGGTTCAGGAATAAAGTTTGTGTCACACATCGTATGGTGTTTGGTCACGCTTCATGCCCTTTTACATGAAATACCTGCTTGGCATATTTAGCAATTTCCTCACGCTCATTTTCTTGTTGGATATGATCTATTGGCTGTCTTGTTCCCACACCAACAGGGTTAAGATGTATGGATTGATCAGGGTAGTGTGAATGTTTATGCATCTTTCAATTATTCATTGAACCTTTATTTTTTGCTTATCATTTATCCGAGATTGAAATGTTAGCAATGACTTGCACCTACTATCCCCCCAATTTTTTTTGGAAAGGGCAGCTTTGCGCGTGACAATTGCTTTCGCACCCCTCTGCAGAATGCCTTGTGTTGGAAGCGTTTCCTTCTTCACTTTGACATATGTCAAGCTTTTGTTTTAGGTTTGCTTGCAAAGAGCGCTAGCCATACTGAGCAAATCTTGCGAGATAACAGCATGGGAATGAAAGATGAAATCAATGGAAAGCTTAACTTTAACTTCATGATTTTGCCCCTTATGTGGCTTGTATTGTCAGCCTCTATATTTGTTCATGTAATGGGCACAGAAAAACATACTTGTTATCTAGACTGTAGATGTTTGATAAAGATGAGGTTGTTCTTCTGAAGTTTAGTTTTGTGTCAAGGAATCTGACTTTTTGTGCAGTATGTCTTTCCTGTGATTCTATGTAAAATACTGATTGGTGTATTTGAAAAAGATCAAAGACGATAATCACAATTGTGCAACGATTTGCGAGCGGTTGTTTTGAACCCCGTCAACTTCGGTATTTTGCTTACTGCTGTTTAATTTGAATTGATCTGCCACACTACTTCCAGCGTTTGCCTTTCACCTATTTAATTTCAGAAGTAAGATTATGCACAACGAAACTACAGTACATGGGCGCCCTAATGCTCATGAATAAACAAATTTGAAAGTTACGGGTGAATCATGGATCGATTTTCTGGTAAAGAGAAACGTCGTACGAAACTGTTGTCCGCAGGAATTTTGTCCTGCCAAACCTGTTTTGATGTAGAATGGTCACAGAGCTGGTATACCTTGGCAGGCTTCTATTTCACCGTAAGTTTTTGGTTTCAACCTGTTTCCCGCTACAGATATCTCAAAAACGATGACTGTTCGTTTAATGACAACGCTAATGCAAAGCAGCTCGTGCTTGTCTAGTTTTTCTTTGAACATTACTGTTTGCTGTATGGGTTGCAACCTTCTATTTTTAATGTGTTGTCAGTTGCGTTATTGATGTCATCAATTTTCTCAACAAGTTTATGCACCAATTGCGTATCTCGCACCTGTCAAGGGCAGCGGCTTCGGTTCAAAGTGATTTTGTTGAAGTATTCACAAGTCTGTTGTTTTTCTTCATCTGCGATTTGTAACAATGCTTTCATGGCTTGCCTGATTCATGCCTTTTTCAGAGTGTTAAAACATCGCACGATTGACCGGTGTTGCTTTCTTAAATCATTTAAAACATGTTTTGTTGCTGTTTGGCCGTGATGCGATATAATATAAACAGCCTTTGCGGGTTTGAGCGTGCTGTATCGCCGATCTTGCAGTCGTGTCTGCCTTTCCCGCCCAAATATAAAATAGTTTTTTTATGGTAATTTAAAAGTGGCTGAAGGAATGTGTTAAAATTTTTTAAAGTTTTGCAGTTACACTAGAAACGATGACTTATGCTGCTGACGCCAGCTTTGTTGGTTATGATGAAGCATGCTTGATTTTGTTTCAATTAACACAAACTCGCCAAGCACTAAAAAGCACAATGGCCGTCTTGTTGAGATGTGACGTGCTTATAGAAAGTGGGTCCGCGTTTAAGCGTCCGTGTTTAGACTGCTAAAGGTCTCTAGTTTCAGTGTACACGATCTGCACGCACAAAATTTGGTGGCAAAGCGTTTTGGGAAAGTTTCGGTTGCTTTTTCGATAGCAGTCAATACGATGGTGTAACTCATTGTATAGATGCCACCGCTGAAAGTTTTGATGCGAAATAGTTTTCTGAATACTGCAGAAACTTAATGTATACACCAAAATAGTTTCAAAAATACTTTTTTGGCGAGTTTGGTCGAAGCAATAATGCTCGGTTTTGCTCTTGCTGCAACCCTGTACGGCGCCTGTATATTTCTTGTGAATTGAACTACAGCCTTCAGTCCTAACATTTTGGACTGCTGCAGTGTCATGGTATAAAATGTAACTCGTTCAAAACCCACGTAGGAACTACGTTTATACAAAATGTGGTGCAGCTTTCATTCCTGACCGCGTGTGAGTTCGATTCGACGTTTTTGTAGAAATTTTGTGCGCGTACTTTTTACGTCGATTCTAAGTCGAAACGCACAAAGTAATTAAATCGTTTGCCGCACTTAAAATGAATCCTTGTGTTGAAGTGTTAGTCTTTAAATTTTCAACTTGATCTCCAGTGGTCTAAGACTCCGCATTTCTGTGAATGACGTCTTCTGTGTACGTGTCTGTTAAATTACTTCTGAAAGTGCTGAATAAAACCAGATTAATCCATGTAGTTTGGCTGAATGGATGGTACTTTTAGGTCTTCTGTTACCAGTGTATTAACCTAGCGGCCCAGCATTAGTTCAAATTCACCGGGTACCGTATAATTTTAATTTGTCAAAGGCGTGTGTGTTTTATAAAACCATCGAAATGACTTCTTCATGAATGAATAGTATTGGATAAACCATCTTCTGTATGCATTTTGGTTATGACCTTGGCTAAGCTATTCACGAAACCTTCACAGCTGAACAAGATATCTTTACAGCTCTGAGGCACTAGTTGTGTTCTGACTTATTCCATTTCGTTTTAGTGTTAGATGAACGCAGAGCGTGTGTATAGCTGCGTTAAGATATGCATGCGAGAGCAGTCAACAAGCGCAGTGAAGGAAAAGTGCGAATGTGTTTGTTATAACCAGTAATGGAAGTGGAAAATAACCACTGCACTCGTAGACGACCAGATAAGCTGCCTCTTTACTCAGGTTTCTGATGAAAGTAGTCGGCGTATTGCAGTGAAACATGACATCGCAGTTGACACGTTTTGTGATCCACATCAGCGGAGTGTACTCAAGATATAAACTTCCAAGTTCAAAGCAGTCACGCACGAAGGGTACGCGACTTTTCGGTCAGAATATGAAATCTTACAAGTTCACTTTTTAATGCAAACATATTTAAATCAACGAAAGGCTTAATTTAAAAAAACTACAAACATGTTCCAAGATCCAACAGTTAATCAGCATCAACACACGATTTTGATTACCATCAGCAAGCAAATTGGATCATTATCGATATTTTTCAATTAAATACAAATACTAAGTCAATTACAATTCAGATTTAATCTCAATTATGACTCTAAAGGAGTTGGTATAACACCAGATAGCGTGATATTTCGCCTGCCTATATAACTTCAATAAACAAATGTAATCATTTATGAACAGAAATGTCGTAACCGAATCGGCCAGACCGAAAAATCCGCGCACGAACATGTTTCTTCATGACTTTCCAAAAATTCGCAAGGCCTAGACTACACTGCAGAGGTGGTCACGCAGCGGGAGTGGACTCCGGCCGAAGTCTGCTATTTTTGCTGGAGCAGGACTCGGAGTGGGAATTTAGAGAAAAAAACGGAGCAGGAAGGAATTTTTTTCTTCCAAGTTCAAAATATCATAAGGGAAATAATTTATTGTGTGAATAAGGCGGAACCTAGTGTTTTCAATATAGCCTATGTGGCTTTATCCGTGGATCCTAACATGTGAAAAGATAACAGTAGTTGTTCTTGTTTCATTGTGTTTGTCTACAGCACAAAAAGGTAAATGAATAAGTTAACCAAGATTCGGTTCATGTTAAAACTGAAAGAGTTGAACAATGTTTGGTTAAGATGACAACAACATATGATTCTATTTCTTTTCAATGATGTGCCCGAGTCATTTTTATTGAGTCAGAGTCACGAGCACTTCGAGTCAGAGTCATCTAAAAAATTTTCGAGTCGAGTCACTTCGAGTCATTGGTTTGCAAGCCCGAATCACATGAAATTTCACATTTTTCCTATGACATTTTTATGCTATGAAATGTGCCAAACATGCTATAAAATGGCGCCCAATAACATAGAAAATGGTGCCCAGTCTTGTTTTAACAAGTTCGATTGCACGTTATTTATATCTAAGTTTTCTCAGTTTGCATTTTACTTGTCTCTTTCACTCTCAGTCATTTCAAAAATCTGGCCCAACTTTGTTGTAAGTGTTGCAACTTCTCAGTTAGTGTTGTATTGAACGTGCGATTCACCATGAACGGGATGTGTGTGAAGAACAGCATCCATATATATGTGGCGCAAACAAGCGGAAATGGAATGATAACGATGTGCGATCTCCATTGTTGCTTCCTGCCACAGTGTGAAGTTTTGGGCACTTGCTGCTCGATGTTTTTGATCGCAACACAAGAAAGATACTCCCTTGCCTTTCGCATGCCTAATAAGCCTACATCAAAATGACCAGAGATGGACAGGTACTTGGATTTGGATTTGAATCTTGCGACATTTCAGTACACTGATGGATTTGGATGTTATCATTTTTGCTTAAACAGATTTGGATTGGAATTGATTATTTTCTTTCGAACTTCTTTGCAACTTTCGGTTCAGTTTTGGGACTGCAGATTACTGTAACTTTCCGTTCAGTTTTGGGACTACGGGTTAACAGTGGATTGCAGCCACCGACATGTTGGGCTGATTTGTTGCAGGCACACTGCTGTGTCGCCCTGAGCCAACCAAAGAAAGAGCCGAACTGACGATTCTCACCACAATAGCAATTGAGATTACACATTTGACTAGGTTCACTTTTCATTGCTGCTACGAATTCAACGTTATATGTGGCGTAATCACGTCGACACATGGGCTTAGGCTAATAGCAGTGGTAGAAATTTGGATTTAAACAACATTCAGTTTTCATATTGGCATTATATTTTGCAATATAGTTTTTGCATTGGATTTGAATCTGAAAAACTTAAATCACTTTACTGGTGTCTGGAAAAGAATCATAGTCGCAGTAAAAGGCGCACTGCCATGATCAAAATATGCAAATAGGCCTACTAAATTAAACCACGATAAGGTATCAATGTGTTGTGCCCTGTTAACCACTCAGTGAAAGCAAAGTCTCAGGTCTACCTCTGTGTAAGTTGGGCAAACTCGATCCTTGAAATGTAGCATTGAACGACAGGCAAAACAAAATATTTGCGCCAATCTTGATCGTCACTGAAGCAAAAAATGCTCATTTCTTTGTGTGCAAACGAAGCGGGTTTGACCATCAGGAGCTCATAGATTTTGTAAAAATGCCTCTGACTCGAGTCTTGAGTCATTGACTATGAATCGAGTCGAGTCATTCTGTAAAAAACGTGACTCGAGTCAATTTCGAGTCTTCAAAAATCGTGACTCGACTCGAGTCACGCTATCAGTGTTTCTTGGTTTTAAGTTTGGTAGTGTCTATTTTCCCTCATGAGCCAAAAGCTGTGGTATGGTTATTTTGCCTTTGGTCGAAGTTTATTGGTTGAAGTGGTCATATGACAATGTGACACACAAAGAGACAACGAGTTATAGTTTACAGTCAGGGTTAAACTTTAACCTAAACGCCATGCAACGCAGAAAAGAAGCCACTAACTGCTTTCCAGCACTAAAACCATGACATAACTTGTCCATATTGGGTAAAGGCAAAATAGTTCCAGCAGTGCTTTTGCCTCATGAGTAGGCATACCATACCAGAGATGGACGGAGTCTCATTTTTTTGACTCTGCGTCCGCTCCTCCTCCGAAAAGTTTTGCTCCGCATCTGCTCCTCCTCCGCAAATCATAGAAAAATTCAACTCCGACTCCGCCTTACCTCCGCAAAATTGCAAATTCTACAGTAACATACGGGCATGTTGCTTGAAGGTTCTGCTTAATGTAAGATAATGCCTGTTTTGTCTCAAGAGGCAAAAATGTGCTCAAGTTATTTTGCCTTTGGATGAACATGATTGGTTGAAGTGGTTGCATGTCAAGTTCGGAACGCATGACCTACTTAGTTGACCGTGACATCTCCAATGGCTCAGTTCGAGTTGCATGAATGAATTTTGTCATGGTTTCAGTACTGGCAAGCTTTTGGCAGCTTCGTTTCTGCATTGTGTGAACTGCAGTCTAAATCCGAACCACAAATCATGAACCTTTCCACCACACTCTAAATCGTTGTCTTGGCATATTGTATCTTCCACACAAACACAAAGTACAGGTAATTGTGTTCAACTAAAAGTAAAATACCCCCAGTGCGCTTTCACCTCATGAGGCAAATCAGGCACTACCATATATACTGTATATCACATAACGTTTTTCTGTCAAAAGACAACTCTTTATCTGCTTGAAATAAACAGTTTCAAGTGTACTGCAGTTGGCAGTATCATAAAACTGATTTTTCATCACTTCAGTCACTGACAGCTAGGCACCGTAATGCTAACAATGTACTGTCAAAAATATATCTAAAATACTATGACTTCAAAAAATAATTGCACTGCATATTCAACTACCACTGGCTTCATACTTGATACTTCAACATTAGACGAATATTACATAACTCTACATACATTGTTACACAACAATGCTTTAGCCCAGGGGTCTCAAAACTACGGCCCACGGACCAAATCCGGCCCGCGAAGCCATTTCACCCGCCCCACAAAGCCATTTTGTCAATAATGAAAAAGTAATACATCTATTAAAAATTTGTTGATTTGGTAGAATGTAACATACAACGAAACAATCACATTACGTAAAATGTCCGGCCCTCGAACTGTTGTGTTATAGCTTATGTGGCCCTCTGACAAAGAAGTTTGGAGACCCTGCTTTAGCCAATGATACAATTCTAAGTGAGACACAATCGATGACTGCCAAAAACTTCCTTGTTTTGGTACTGTATTAACTCAAGTAAAACGTCGTAGGTAGCCCAGGTTACAAGAAAGAATGTTGGCAATAGCTATCAACGTTTTCTGGAGTCTCCGTCTCGAAGGTCTCAGGTCTCGTCTCGGTCTCGAGCTCTTCGTCTCAAGACTTTGAACAGGTTATTTTTTATGAAGTCTTGCAAGAAGGAGTTCTTTAAAAAACGGTTTTAAAAAATGATTGCTCATAATTTAGCTGTTCAAAGAGGTCAGTGACTAAGCTTTCTTTGTTGTTATGTTTTTTGCGAGTTGGAGAAAACAATTTGCCCTCTGTCCCCGTTTAAAATTTATACTGAATTGAATAAAAAATGTACATGTACCAATGAAACCGCAGCGCGTAATCTCTGCAACGAGAGGTTGGGAGAACTTTGCTAAGGACTGTCTTTGAACTGTTTTTCCAAGAGTTTTGTTATGAAACCCATAGGCTTATTCAAAAGAGGTGGTAGAGTGCCAAAAAGTTTCTTTTTTGAGAAGTCAAATAAAACCATTTCTTTTTTTCGAAGTGCTGTTCAAAGTACTCTGTTAAAACACGCTGGTGAAGTTTTTCTTGTTCTGCGTAATGCAGACTTTTTCAAGTTCAAAAATGCCTCGGAACTCTCTTGAGGAAAAATTTTGTTCATAAGAGCTTTATACACAGAGCAAATAATGCGTCATGGCTGATCAGTTATTTTGACTTACTGCTATAGGCTCTACGGCCTTTCTGCATTTTCTAACTGACATGCGGTGTTGCGAAAGCTCTAAGTCTGTCAGCAAAAACGGAAATTTGGAATAGCTGTGAATATCAGTTTGACGTAAAAATATGGAAATAATGAAAAACTGGATCGGACTGAGAAAATTTTTGTTGTTTCAATGTGAGTATTCTGAACATATCAAAAATTTTAGTTGTGATTCGATTTTACAGATTTGCTAAATGGCAGTGTATATTTTGCCATCATTGGCAAAAGCTCTCTTGAGACTTTTTTGCAATTCGAACTGTATCCACCTTTGTCCACATATAACGTTGAGTTCTAGTAGCAACGTGAACATAGTTGAATGGTTACGTTAGTGTCTATGCCTGCTGTGCGAGTGTTTGCTGGTTCTCCTCTCACAATTTCCTTTGGCTTAGCTTGTAGAGATCACACCTGTTATGGACACCTATGACCATAACATGAATGACATAGAAACTGGTGAAAGTGACAGTGAATCCACACTGACAAACCAGACTGTGCGATTTACTGACATAATCTAAAGTGAAGAGGATATGGAAGAAGTTGATTAAAAAGACAATATGAGCAACCATAATAATTTTAGTGTTTCTCATATTATTGTGTTATTATGTATTGACAATCTTATTTGTTTCACAGAAAAATTGTAAGTGTAAATAGTAGAATGAATAATTTGTATGATCTATATTTGGCGCATCAAGGAAAACGCAACATATATGAGGAAGTCAAAGAATTTCAAAAACAAGAATGTCATTCACAAAATTTTCAAGCAATAATGGAATGGCTGAAAGAAACGATTAAACTGAGTAACCTTGCTCACAAAAATAAAGTAACTGCAAATTTAAACAAAAAAACTGAAACAAAAGCCGTTAAAACTAAAGCAAAAACAAAATGTTCAGAATGTTACATTTATGAGTGGACATGGCAAGATGCAACAACTGCGTAACTCACCATTTTATGTTTTACAGCAAAATAAGTAAATAAAATGGAGTTGGTGAGAGCTTTAGAGGAAAGTCAAAAGTCAAGAAGGGGTGCGAGAAGACTTCTGCAACAATATGGGATTAGTGACGAAGCGACATTTACGCAACCTCTCGCAGAAATGGATAAAGAAGTAGCAACGAGAATGATAATGAACTGGCTGGCTTTTAACAGCAAAGAGGGACATGACTACGAAATACGCATACAAGTCCCTGAAAGGCAAACAGTCTACAAAACTCAAATAGCAATACAAAATGGAGCCACGTTCATCAGAAAAACACAGGAAGCACCGGAACTAATTGGAAAAGCATTACACTGCTGGCCTAACGGAGTCAGTTACAATACGCTAAACCACGACGAAGTTCAAAAAAGTGTGACACGTGCAGATACCGTGAACAATTTAACAGAAGACGTATTACGGGCAGCACTGGCTTGGAAACAAGAGGAGTAAAAACAGAAAAAGCCAAAACCCAATGTAAATAACTTTGTGACAATGAATAGCATACGCAAATAAAAAAAAGGACTTTCTTGCCAATATTGCGTTATTCCATGTGTTGTTATCTTTATCATGCTTAAGAAGGCTTGATAAAAGGGGGTATTTGTGTGTTTTTCGTGTGTATATTTTCATGTCAAACTTGATTGATTCCGCATTTAATACAAAAGAAAAAAAGCAAAACAGAAAAAACAAAGGGTGTACTTATATGCCGAGAAGCATAGAATGTGCACACAGAAAATATGAAAAAGTAAATGTCCACAAAAAAAGCAGAGTTACAGAATACTAGAATACACAGTATTTTGTTCTGGACAAGGGAAATGTTGCTAAGGTTCATAATTGGGAATTTTTTTCATGTAGGAGGTGTTTCTTAAGTTTCCATTTAAAGGTAAAGGTGGTTGAAAATTTAATATCGTCTGGTATTAAAGACCATACTTTTGGGCTTATGAATTTAAGAGAACATTTTCCTGAGGAAGAGTTAACTCTAGGTAAAAACAGGTTTCCAGAGGTTGCTAGTCTTGTGGAATGATAATGGATTGAGCTGAGTGGAACAAAATATTCATCAAAATGATTTGGAAGCAGTTTGTTATGATAAGAGTGCATGAATTTGCCTACTGAAAAGCTGTATAGTTTGGGAAGGCATAAGATGTTTAAGTGCTGGAAATGTTCTTCTAGTGATCCCGAATTAATTGGATTTATTATTTTTATAGCTTTATTTTGGAGCTTAGTGAGAGGTTGAATGGTTGCATTTGAAGCACGTCCCCAATTGAGGATTGAGTAATTAAGGTAGGGATGGATTAATGAGTTATAGACAACTTTAAGTACAGGTAGTGTTGTATAATGTTTAAGTTTGGATAGAATTCCACAAGCTCTT
>Ga0210059_1012432_pt1 | contig 12858 bp, 13 predicted proteins | sample Ectturendosymbi2_FD_188042 | JGI IMG/M metagenome (GOLD analysis project Ga0210059, IMG submission 188042) | Ecteinascidia turbinata endosymbiont from Florida, USA - Sample 2 (SPAdes) (version 2) | ecosystem: Host-associated > Tunicates > Ascidians > Unclassified | place: Key West, Florida...
ATGGCAGCTACAGATATTGTAAATGATTCAAATTTTTCAGAATCAAGCTTTATCGAGGATTTTGATCGAACGTCTGAATCAAGCAGTGTCTTGCAAAGCTCGCCAGAACCGCAGCAGGCTGGCAGCCCAGGAACTGTTCAAAATCTATCAAATGCTGTTAATGAACAAATGAAAGTTTCATCACCCCGCAGCAGAAAGGATTTTGATCGAACGTCTGAATCAAGCAGTGTCTTGCAACGCTCGCCAGAATCGCAGCAGGCTGGCAGCCCAGGAACTGATCAAAATCTATCAAATGCTGTTAATGAACAAACGAAAGTTTCATCACCCCCCAGCAGAAAACGAGGCACCTCTTCGGCGACACAGGAGAATGATAACCGTATGAAAGCATGTTTGCAATGATTAACATATTTCAATGAAATGATTGTGTATACCAAGAGAATTGAGAGCCAAGACGTTTTCAATATTGAGAAACCTCAAAGACTAGGAATTGTGTTTCCTGATCTAGTTAAGAAAGCACCAAAGCAGAATTTACAACTAACAGGAAGAGACCTGCATGTGTATTTAATGGACCACCTCGTTAACAATAATGAGCCAGTTGATTCGCTTCAAATTTTAAAAGGAGATGCAACTCTTGAAGAAGCAAAGGTTTTTCTTCTCAGAGCTGACACAGCTTTGCGCTTGGCTAATAAACATCTTCTTGCTGTTTCCATTGAAGCAGGCATTAATTTTGAACGAGCGTTTGAAATTCACCTGAGAAGAAAAATGTGTTGGTTCCTTACTATGAACATTGGATAAAGGAGTTCGCCCATCTCGGAAAGAGACAAATTGTACGGCTTCGTCAAATTATCAGACTTCTTGCACCATTTGCAAAGTTTAAGCAGCTGAGTGCGCCTTTCACAAAAATTTTTGAAAGACACCATTTGATTCAACACATGTTGCACGATGAAAACATTGCTAAAGAGTGGAAATAATTTGTTGTAAATTACACAAGTTGATGGATTTGTGTGTGGTTATTATGCCTAGAGCTTTTTTTTTTTTTTTTTTTTTTTTGTTTGCGGAACGAAAAAGTCAAAATTTATAAGCGCAAGTGGAAAAGAGTTTGTCAATGACACAATTAATTCTTTGCCATTTGAAAGGCACATGCCAGGTCACAACTTCACAGGACCTGGCACAAAGCTGAACAAACGACTAAATGAGGATATGACTCCAAAGGCATGGTCAAAACCTATCAACAGAGTCGACAAGGTAGCGTACCACCATGACATTTGTTATGTTAAAAACAAAGACACAAAAACTCGCAACGAAGTTTGTGATAAAAATATGTTGACAGAGCTTAATGGTATTTATAACCCCACACTTCGAGAAAGGATGGATAGAGGTGTTGTTTCTTCGATAATCGGAACGAAAAAGTACTTCGGATTGGGGTTAAAAAACGACACAATTTCAGGTATAGCGTGGACTGACCAGCTAGACCCATCATCAAACTTTTTCCAAAACGAAAAGTGTATGTGAATGGAATTGATAAAATTTAGGCTGCAGATCTCGTGGAAATGCAAGCATTTTCAAAGTTCAACCGTGGGGTCAGGTTTCTTCTCACAGTGATTTCAAAATATGGTTGGATGCTTCCACTCAAAGACAAAACTGGAAAATCTGTCGCAGACGCGTTCAAGGAGATTTTCAAAAAATCAAAGCGAAAACCAGAAAAGCTTTGGACAGACAAAGGCCGAGACTTTTACAACAAACATGTGAAGGAGTTGGGTGTAGAGCTTTACTCTACTGAAAATGAGGAGAAATCGTCGGTGGTCGAACGTTGGAACCGAACGATGAACGAAAAAATGTTTAAGTATTTTACGGCAAACAATACCAACAAATATATTGACGTTCTTGACGACTCTGTTGAGAGATACAACAACACGGGGCACTCTAGCATAAAAATGACTCCTGTTGAGGCAAGCAAGAAAGAGAATGAAGTGAGAGTTTACAGAAACTTCTATCCAGACTTAACAAGAAGACCCATGAGAGTAAAACTCAAAATTGGTGACAAAGTCCGAATTCTCAAGAAGAAAAGACTCTTTGAGAAAGGGTTAACCCCAAACTGGACAGAAGAAGTGTTCACCGTTTCAAAAATCCAAAGAACCAGCCCAGTTACTTATAAAATAACTGACTACAATGGTGAAGAAATTCAAGGGACTTTCTATGAACAAGAGCTTCAGAAGACATCAGAAGAAGTTTACAGAATTGAGAAGATTGTGAAGAAAGGCAAAACAAAGTCGTTAGTTAAATGGAGGGGCTATCCTGAAAATTTCAACTCTTGGGTTGACAAAAAAGATCTTATTAAACTTTAATATAAAATGTCAAATGAAAAACAAAGTCTTGGAATAAAAAGCTCAACAGTCACTGCGTTTCTGAAGGACAAGCTCACACCAGAGCAATGTAAAGAATTGCAAAAAATTATGAACCTTGATCCAAAGGTGTATAGAAAAGTATTCATGTACCGAGGTTAATTTGGACCCGGTCGAAAATGAATTTGGACTCTATCCAAAATTTGAAGATACAATAAATGTCATTTCTAAAAATAAAAGACCCATCAAAACGTGACAAACTTGTCGCTGTATATATCAAAGCCAAGAACAAAATTCAGAATGATTTTCGCTCAGAACGATTAGATGAGCAATCAATGTATGATTTTTTAAAAATATTCAAGCCACTAACTGAACAACAACAAAAGTCATCTGAAGAAATTGTTTCAAAGTTTGCCCCACTCCAAGAAGCGATTGAAAATATGCCACAAGCATTGCCTATGGGTCAAGCTGAACCTGAAGCGGTGCAAGCACTACCACAACCTCCTCTTCCGATCAATATAGACCAGCTTGCAAGAAAGTATCTTGTTAGTTCGTATGGAAGTGCAGGCGATAAAACTTTTGGGCTTGATGACAGAGGTGGGCAATTTTTTCTTGGTAACACTGAGGTTGATTTTGAAGGGAATGATTTAGTAATAGGAGGCAAAAGGTATGCAGGAACTCCAGATCTTTGGGATTTGCTTGTTATGAAAAGTCCAGTAGTTGGTTTTGCTACAGAAGAAGACAAGAAAAATTATGAAGAAATAATGGTTGAAACGGGGACAATGAGGAATAAAAAAATCTACGAAAACCAGCCGCTAACAGGGGAAATAAGTGGAAAAATTTCATAAAGCCAATTTGGGAGAAACATGTGCAAAAACCAAAGCAAAAAGTGAAACGTCAACAGAAAAAAACACAAGGACAATTGTTGATGGCTTCAAAACAAGCAGGAAACACAGGTATTTGAAATGAAATCGTCAGCATTCGTGATGAATTTTTTTGAGGCAAAAAATGTTGTCTCATGATGTTTACAAAAATTTAATGCTTACATTAAACAAAGATGTTAATAATTAAACGTGGATATCAAAGAAAGTGTCAAGTTGGTGGTTCTGGGATTTTTTCAAAGTTTAAAGACTTTTTGTCAGGATTCATCAGTAAACAGTTGTCGACACTGTCTTGAAGGTTGCTCGAAGTGCTGGGCAAAAGGCTGGACAAAAAGCTATTGATTTTGCGAGTTCGAAATTGACTCCCACATCACAACAAATTTTATCAAAACTTGTGTCTTCAATACCTCCCCTTGCATCTCAAGGATCGACATCACAGAAGGCATAGCAGGTGAAACCAAATTTGAACTTGATAGCTGGGTCGGGTCAGCGTGCGATCAAGATTCAAGACCTTGTCAGGCGGTTGAATAGAAGTACATATAATAAATGAACAATTCTGAACAAATCAAGGATGTTTTTGAAAAGCTTGAAACCCTCAAAACCAATATCGATGAACTAAAAAAAGCAATTGAAGAACTCAAATATTTCAACAAGGTATTGAGTTACAGACTAAGGGAAATACATAATTTTTAAAGTGAAAACAAAAAAAAAGCCTATAATAAATGGATATTCTCAACATCACTCAAAAACCTGAAATTGATCAATCGATCGAAGAATACGAATATCACAGTTACGAACCAATCACCAGCACTGACCTTAACAGACCTGAGGAAATTAGGATAAATATTGAAACGCAAGACTTGTTCATACATCCGAGTGAAAGTTATTTGGTTTTCGACGGTAAGTTGGTGAAAATCGCTGACGATACCGAATGCGCCAATGCTGATGTCATCACACCAACAAACAATGCTATGATGCATCTGTTCAGCAACATAAAATACCAACATTCAGGACAAGAGAATGAAAGTCTGTTTCACCCTGGACAAGCAACAACGATGCTTAGGTTATTGAAATTTCCAGATGATTTTCAGAAAAACACAGGCTTCAATCAGTTGTGGTTCAAAGATTCTGACGCAACAGCTCATCTTAAAAATAACACAGGTTTTGGAGTTCGACAAATTTACATCATTCAAAAGCCTGACCCGAAAGGCAGATTTTCATTCAGAGTTCCACTGAAACACATCTTTGGATTCTGTGATGACTATGACAAAGACGTTTACGGTTTCAAACATCAACTCACTCTTGTGAGGAAAGCTGATAATGATGCAATTTTCAAAGCTGAAGCAGTGGCAGCAGGCCCTAATAACAACCCCCCAGCAATTGCAGAACCTGATGATAGGAAGGTTGTTTTGACAAAACTGTCTTGGTATATGTCACATGTGACTCCAAATTTGCAAGAAAAACTTGCACTCTACAAAACAATTGAATCGAAATCAAGTCTCCCAGTCGGTTACTGAATGATTTAATGCAAGTCGATCCCAGACCCACAAACGAGAAATTTCACCTGGCGATTGTCCATGAAATCAGCCCCAGAGATGCCTCGCTGGATAATCGTGGCGTTTCAGACAGATAAATCTGGAGAGCAACAACACAACCCATCAATTTTCGATCACTGTAATCTCACCAACATGTTTGTCATGTTGAACTCTCGAAGGTACCCTGAGATTGATTACGACGACAGGAACTTTACTCAGCAAAAGTTTTCAAGGGTTTATGGAGATGCTGCGGCATTCCGAACAAATTTTACAATGTTGAAGAGTTGATTTCTTCTCCAAATATAACCCCATCAGATTACAAGGAATTGTTCCCAATGTTTGTTTTGGATGCGACAAAACAGAGCAAAAAACTCTGTGACTGACATTCAGATAAAGGCTCAGTTTTCAGCAAACGTAGCAGCAAACACAGAAGCTTTCGCCGTTGTCATCAGTGATAAAAGTCTCATTTTCCAGAGCAATGGAAGCAAGATGCGTGTATAATATTAAGTTAAAAAAATTTATCATCTAGTTGATTTGTGAGTTTTGCATTTCTTCTCTTTTTCAAAACACTGCCAACTTTTGGCAATTCTTTTGTGAAAATGATTAAATTAAGTTTAAAAAAATTTATCATAATATGAATGATTTCAAGACCTACAATAATTTGTGTATTTAAAGAAAATACCAAAGGATTAACTCACATGAACAAAAAACAACTGTGGAAAATCATTGAAGAAAAAGGGTTGACTGACAAAGCTTTTGAACTTGAAAAGAATCACAAGAGAAAACGAATACCAAGGTCAATCGAGGTTGTTGACCTTGAAATAAATGAAAAAATGTTTTTCCAAAAGGTGGCAGACGCTGCAGAATATTATAACAAAAACTATCTTTTTTTCATATACAACAATGGAAAAGAGTGGGAAAATAAATAAATTAAAGTGATTGACCATTAGCCATTTTCAGAAAGAATAACCATTTTTTTGTTATTTTTTTGTGAAAATAATGATAAATTTTAAAGAATTTCATTTAAAGAAAACTTCTCCCTATAATAAATGAAAGATATAACCTTGCAAAAGTTGATAAAACTTGTCGGTGAAGGACATATAAGAGAATTTCTCGGGAAAGAGAAAACTCTCAAACAATTGAGAGCCGAAGCACGACTTCGGGGTTTCAATAACATTTCAAAACTCAAGAAAGCACAATTGAAAAATTTGCTTTCAAAACCACAAGAGTTGGATCAATTGAGAAAACGAAATCTATTGGTGAAAGCAAAGAAACTTGGAATAAAAAATGTTACAAAGCTCAAAAGATCACAACTCATCAGCGAAATTGATGATAAGGTGTTGAAATTAACGGAGGCAAAACAGTCTTCCTTCAGGGGTTTCACAAATCAATTCACACTTGAACCGAGCGGCAATGTGACATTTGATCCAGAATCCTTTTTGACTGCTGTGAAACAAAAGGCGCTCGCAAAAATCCAAACGCAAACTAAAATGAAAATAATTTTGAGATCAAAAATGAAAAAAAAACATATCTCAAGACTGGCCAAAGCCTCGTGGAAGAACATCAATTCAGATCAAAAAATGAAATTGTTCTTGAATCAAAAAAACAAGACCGAATTGTGGAGTCTCTTGACAGAACAAGTCCTCCAGGACCTTGCAAAATTTCAGATGAATGGGGGAGTGGATGGACATCTCACTCAATTGTGGCACTTGATATTCACACTATTGGATATGAGCCATTGAATGGAAGTTCTTGGGCTCCTCTTCCGAAATTTCTAGCGAGCAAGAAGGCGATCATCGATATGAAGAACGCTGATAACCAATGCTTCAAATGGTGTATCGCAAGAGCTTTGAATCCAGTTGAAAAAGAAACAGATCGGATCACAAAACACTTGAGAAAACAAGCAGAGTCTCTCAATTTCAAAGCAATTGAGTTTCCAATGAGTTTGCAAGCAATTGACAAGTTTGAGAGACTCAATCCAGAGATATCTGTGAATGTATTTGGATTTGATAACATTTCAAAAGTTCATCCTTTGAGAATATCACAATTCAAAAGACAAAAAGAAATTGATTTGATGCTTCTTGAGAACAAGCATTATTGTCTTGTCAATAATTTGTCAAGACTAATGTCAATGCAAACCTCAAAACATCATGGGAGATTGTGATTTGTCGGAGATGTCTCAATCATTTTCCAAACGAGAAAGCTTTGGAAAAGCATGAAGAAAATTGTCAGAATCATGATGCAATCAAGATTGTTCTTCCAGAAAAGGATTCAATCTTAGAGTTCAAAAACCACAAGCATTCGATGAGAGTGCTAATTGTGGTTTATGCTGACTTTGAGTCATTCACAAAACCGATTGACTCATGTCAACCGGATCTTGACAGAAGCTTCACGAAAGCTTACCAAAAGCATGAACCGTCTGGAGTTTGCTTTCACGTGAAGTGTCTTGACAAATATTCAGAACCAATCTTGTTTACAAAAACAAGAGAGGAAGAAAATGTTGCTGACATCTTAGTGGACATGCTTGAGTAGGGAATTGACCGAGTTTGGTCGTCCGAAGTGAAAGAGATGATTTTTTCCGAAGATGACCGGGCAAAGTTTGAAAAAGCAAGAGAGTGCTGGATTTGCCAGAAACCATTTGAAGGAAGTGATGATAAAGTGAGAGATCATTGTCACTTTTCCAGGCAATTCAGAGGAGCAGCTCATAAGAAATGTAACCTGCTTTTCAGAAAACCGAAACATGTGCCAGTGATATTTCATAACCTTTCAGGTTACGACTCACATCTCTTCATCAAAAATCTTGGGAAAACACAAGGTCAGATTGACTGTATCCCGAACAATGAGGAGAAATATATAAGTTTCTCGAAAAGTGCAAACGATGACAAGAAATTCAAATACAAAATACGCTTTGTTGATTCTTTTAAATTTATGTCAAGCAGTCTTGATAAACTTGTAAAAAATCTCGAACCGGATCAGTTCAAAAACTTGAAGGAACCATTGAATTGTTAGTGCGAAAGGGAGTCTTTCCATATGATTGGTTTGACTCTCTGGAAAAACTGTCTGAAAGAAATCTTCCGCCAAAGGAGTCATTTTTTCAAAGTTGAATGACTGTGATATCACAGACAAAGACTTTGAACATGCACTGAATGTGTGGAAACATTTCAAGATGACAACTTTCCGAGAATATCATGATCTGTATCTCAAGACAGACGTTCTTCTGCTCGCAGATGTTTTTGAAAATTTCAGAGACGTTTGTATGAAGAACTATGAATTGGATCCAGCATGGTATTATACCACGCCCGGGTTGGCTTGGGATGCTTGTCTGAAAAAGACGGGAGTTCAACTTGAACTTCTTTCTGATCCAGATATGCTTCTGATGATTGAGCAAGGCATTCGTGGAGGAGTCTCAATGATTCTAAAACGATATGCAAAAGCAAACAATAAATATATGGGGGAGAAATTCAATCCGAATGAAAAATCAAAATTCATGCAATATCTTGACGCTAACAACCTCTATGGTTGGGCGATGAGTTTGCCACTGCCTGTGAGAGGTTTCAAGTGAATGACAGATTTGAAAAATTGGAGAGAATTTTCTGATCAAGAGGGGAGAGGATGTATTCTTGAAGTTGACTTAGAATACCCAAAGAAGCTTCATGATTTGCACAATGAATATCGCTCCAGAGCGGATTGAAATCAGTAAAGTCGAGAAACTTATTCCCAAGCTGAATGAAAAGAAGAAATATGTTCTTCATCACAAAAATTTGAAACAATATTTGAATCTCAGTTTGAAAGTAACAAAGATTCACCGTGGAATCTCCTTTGACGAAAAAGCATGGTTGAAACCATATATTGAGTTGAATACGAACCTTCGTTCCGAGGCGCAAAACGAGTTTGAGAAAGATTTTTTCAAACTCATGAACAACAGCGTCTTTGGCAAGACGATGGAGAATATTCACAACCGGGTGAATATTCGGTTGGTAAATAATAAACAGTCTTTGAAAAAGTGTGTGGCAAAACCAAACTTTGACCATTGCACTGTATTTGATGAAAATCTTGTCGCAGTGCACATGAAGAAGACAGAATTGGTTTTCAATAAACCTGTATACCATGGAATGAGTATTCTGGATTTGTCAAAGACCTTGATGTATGATTTTCATTATAACTACATCAAGAAAAAATTTGGCTCGAAGGCGAATCTGTTGTTCATGGAAACTGACAGTCTTTGCTATGAAATCGAAACAGAAGATTTTTTCAAAGATATTTCAGCTGACGTCCAAGAAAAATTTGGCACTTCAAATTTCTCACCAAACCATCTTTCAGGTATTCCAACAGGAATCAACAAGAAAGTTCCAGGAATGTTTAAAGATGAGGCTGGAGGGGAAATCATCGAAGAGTTTGTTGGCTTGCGAGCAAAGCTCTACGCAATCAAGAAACTCGATGGTGAAGAAGAAAAAAAGTGTAAGGGTGTCAAGAGAAATGTCATAAGAAACAAAATTTCTTTCAATGATTACAAAGACGTCTTGTTCTCAGGAAAAGAAGTGCTGAGGACGACGAATGTCATTCGAAGTCGTCAACACAATCTCTCCACAGAACAAGTGAATAAAATAGCTCTCTCCGTTATTGACGACAAGAGAATAATTCAACCTGACAAAATAAATACCTTAGCTCACGGTTTTCGGGGATGAGGGGCCCTAGGAGGACAAGGGGGGGACAAAATAGGGGCAGAAACAGAGGGACAAGGAAAGTGTGTTAGAATGAACAAAATCCCTCTACTATTGTGGGTAGATCTTCTGAAATGTTTTGACTGTACATGTTTCATGTCAAAAAAGGTGCAATGCGTAGGCTAAGCTATGGCCGAGCAAGAGCATACTTCACAAAAATTTTTACTAACTATTGTGCCAGTTATATGACCAATAAGGCCCGTGGTTGCTAAATTTGTGATAACAGCGCATGGAGCACCACCAGTATTGAGCAACATTTACTTTGTTTCCGTGTTGAATCCCTTGTTCTATTTCGCCATAGGCAGACTACTTTACGTGACTGAAAAGTGTAAAATATTATTGAAAAAACATCTTTCCGTGTGTCTACGTTTTTCGTTTCTGTTGCATGTAACACTTCAAGCTTCGACCAGAATATAATTTTGATCTTCACCCGACTGTGAACAAAGGCTACTGGCCAAATGTTTTATTTTTTACCTTTTGTTGTTTTTGCTTTTGGCACCCATTGCGTTTTTCGGGCGGCAATTACGTATTGCCTTTGAAATAATAAAGTGTATTCGGCATCCAACAAGTTAAAATTTTAGGTTCAGCTGAGCTTTAGAATTATTGCTGACTTATTCAAATACGTGACCGTGCTCCCAAAACGTTTCAATATGCCTCAGTGATAGCGATGAAAAGTTTTTTGCATTTTGAGCTGGGGTACTGACGGTGTTAGTATTATTTAGAGACCCTAACAAGCCTTTACCAGCACGGAATTATATACTTTTGTAAGCGAAATATTGTTCAGTATAAGTTTGTAGTAGGTAAATTAATAGGCTACTTCGAATTCAACCCTGATTCAGCTCAGCTTTCTACGGAAGATTTTGGTGGCATTCGTGTTATATTTTGGTGAAGTTACCTTGTATCCCACAACCTTACATTTTTGGAACAATTCTGAATGTTACTGATCGCTTTGTAATAGAAGCATTACTGCATACTTTGCTGGATGTTAGTCTAGAAGACACGCAGCCAAGCGCACCAGTAATGCATGCATTAATGTGGCCGGTGCGAGAAACGAAAACTCTCGCGCGTGCGATGGCGGTGTCGCGACCTTGTTCGCGCCGACGTCATTCTGTGTTAATCCGAATTAATCCTGACTGACGTTTAAGAGTCCGCCAGCTTCGAAAAATAGTCCGGTTTCAGCTAACAACTGAACTCTGGAATTAAATCGATATCTAAAGTGTTAATGTTAAGACTAAAACGTGCCATTGTAAACTAATGAAGGTTTCTGCATGCCTAATTAGACCTACCAATGGCCGGGGTTCAAAGCCGTACGCCCTCAACTAGCAATTGATTTTCTGCATAGCTCCATGTGAACAAGGGTAATATTTATTGTGTTGAACAACGTCAGTTTATTACAATAAATACCTTCCAAAAATTGCTGTTCATGCCACCACGCGTGAAGGTGTTGTTCAAATTCTTCATTTTCAAGCTTTTATATATGTTCTAAACTTATTCTTCCAACACGATGATGCTAATAGTTAAGATCTGTTCTTCCCTAGCATATTTGTGTGCATAGTGCTGGCCACAATGGCCATCAATCTGGAAAAGGAGTAAGATATCAGGTTACGACCAAAGTAGCCTGTTACACTGCCTCAAATTTGTCAAGTTTCAAGTAATTAGAGGGAAAGGGGGCAAGTTAATACATAGCATATAGCTTAAGCTTCCACATTGGAAATTTTCACTGCAACATGTTGTCCTTGTAATACTACTGTAATTCTAAAGTCACATTATGTAAGCCAAAAATCCAGTCCAGTTTAGACAGTTAAATGTGCATTGAACACAACATCAGGGCTGTGGAGTCGGAGTCGAGGAGTCGGAAGGATTTTCAACCTGAGGAGTCGGAGTGGTAGAAAATTTTAACGACTCCGACTCCGGGCAGACCTTTTCCTCACCAATTGTGACTGTTTGTGCCACAAACATGCGTAAGCGTCACACTTGGCAATTTAAGCAGCTTGACGCTTCAACAAGAGATGGTCATGGCTATTCAGACAGGTAGCAGCGCACTAACTTGCATACCTTCACTCAGGGGCCATTCCAGATCAGCAGCGTCCTTGGGCTCATCACCCAACCGTCACTTTGTGAATGCAACCGTTCGGGGCTTGTATCACTGAAATTTCCATTTGCTCATTCTGGTTGGCACTATCGTTGCTCCGTGACGTTGGCTACGCAACAGTGAATGAGAGTTCTCATGGGAGCTTGTCCATTGTTACGTAACTCACGTCACAGAACAATGATAACGCCAGTGAATCCTCCACGTCTTAGGCTCATCCACATTAGCCCGAGTTACCAGACAGTTTGTCGTTCGTTTGAAATTATTCTCGAATGGGTACTGTCTATTGGATTGAAATTCAAATCCAATGTTCTAAGCAAACCCATTGCTTCAAAAAAACATTCAATCTGATATTAATTCAATTGAAAAAATACTTAATTGCAGAGGGCAGCTCGGGCTCCAATGGATGAGCCCGAGTAAAGAGCGAACGAATGTATTCGAGAGAGCCGTTGTTGCGAACGACATTTCTTGATTCACGTCACCAGCAAATTTCACGCGGAAAGCCAACATGAAATGAAAATATATGAACACTGACAACGCCCAATGGAAAGAGCCAGAGTTAACAACCTTAATCAGTGAAGTGGGTGGTAGCACAAACACGCAAAGCATGCAAGCTTGCGTTCTGCAGCGTAGTCCAAGGCTCGGGTTGATCTCGAGTGCTGGAATCGCCACTGTCGACACATGATTTAAATGTTTTTGCACAAAGACGTTTCCCCGCAAACACATGCTGGTGTTGGTTGACTTGTCAACACTCGGCATTAAACAGACCGACTCGATTTGAATGAGTAAGCGGCGACAAAATAAAAACGCACTGTGACCTTAATCCCCTGTAAAATAGACACTCGGATTTCGTTGCATTGTCGGATAACCTTGCACTTTATTGCGTGGCATTGGCGAAGCACGATGACTGTTTGATCGCGAACGATAATCCCGACCTATGGTTTCTGGTCACACTTCTCCTACTGGTTCGCAACTATTTGATTCAATTAGTTGAACACGACACATCAGCTTCGCTTGGTCTTCTACGTACAGTAGCAAACTTCTTTGAAACGTTAAACAGATAAATAAGTTTCTTGAAACAAACAAATATTCCTTAAAACGCGCAAATGAATTTCGGTTTTTTTGTTGTACAATTCCAATCGTATTCGCTTGGATGTTCTATCGCAACATTTTTGTGTTACAAAATCCATGTTGTAGCAGACGCTTTATGGTCTGCACATACTCTTTAGAAAACTCCCATTTGCTGGGAATCAACAATGCAAAATAACCCTCTCTCACTTTGAGAGATCT
>Ga0210059_1012434_pt1 | contig 12858 bp, 7 predicted proteins | sample Ectturendosymbi2_FD_188042 | JGI IMG/M metagenome (GOLD analysis project Ga0210059, IMG submission 188042) | Ecteinascidia turbinata endosymbiont from Florida, USA - Sample 2 (SPAdes) (version 2) | ecosystem: Host-associated > Tunicates > Ascidians > Unclassified | place: Key West, Florida...
AAAAGTCTATTTCGTCATAGTGTGGAAGAAATTTTGAAAGGACAAGTAATTATCCGAAGTCGGGCTTTTGCAACATTTTCTGCAACTGAGTTCTCGCGGGCCGCAAGAAAAGATCTCGCCGCCCGCATGTGGCCCGCGGGCCGTGTGTTGTGCAGGCCTGCTCTACACGGACTAAAGAAGAGCAGTCAGAAACCATGGTCAACACCGGAGAGCCAAGCAAATTCCAAAGAAAACATTCGTGCAAGTATACAATCTTGGGAGAAAGTGCAAACCTAGTAGATAAAACCAGAAAAAATGGAACAATTAACCTACTGGAAAATTCCAGTAGAGCAAAATGGTTTACCAAGAGTTGCGCAATAAAAGCATGTGACTAGGCATGTGACTGCAAGTACGTCACATGTAATGACCACAACATTTACGTCAAACCAAGAACACAAGCAAACAAGAGAGAAGAACAAAAGTGGTCACTCCCAGCACGAATAGCACTTCCTAATGAGCAGTCCATGATATGAAAAGTCCAGAAAAATAAGCACTCGAACACCCAAATTGACCACCATTTCAGAGAAATATAAAAGAACAAACCTGCACTTCCGAACAAGAAGACCATGGCATGACAAGACCAGCAAACCAAGCACTGGAACGCTCAAAAGTCAACCAACCCACGAAAATATAAAAGAACAGAATCAAACTTCCGAAATACTAAAACTGATATAAGTCATGCTAATAAGGACTTCCTTCATGACATGACGAAAAAACACACCCAAAAAGCTCATTGAAAACAAACCAAAGAAGGGTCATGTGATGGAAAATTGACTCAAGACTCCAAAAAGATGAAGAAAAGAAACTAAGAATTTAGTGTATAAATGAACGCGTATTTTTGCATGAATTCAGTCTTTTGACTCGGTATTTCAAGGTAAAATTGCAGATAAGGCTTCGCGCCAGCAGTGGTTGTCCCAATCAAACAGTGAACACAGTTCTTGCGGTGGTAGCCCGGAAGGTTATCTGCGGCACTTGCTCTGTTGCACTTAGCGATACAGTTTCTCGTGGTAGAAACGTGGTCAGTCTGAACGAAGCACGATATACAGGTCCGGCCCTAGCAGATGCGGGGCTCAATGCAAGACCTGGGCGCGGGGCTCAATGCAAGACCTAGGCGCGGGGCCCCTCTGAGCAGTGATTTTATGACGTCATCGTGTTCAGTCAGCCATGTTACGATCGTGGTAGAGCGCAAATATGTTGCACAGCACTAACACGAGAATTGAGCACGTTTGCTGAAGTTCGAAAGGAAATTCGCTAGTTCTGACGAAAGCGTTCTTTGTTAGCAATGAAATTTACATGGCATTTCTACTGAATTCTCAAGCACAAGATGTATCTGGCAAAATTGAGCAATCTACTCAAACACCATGGCGCGGGGCCCAATGCAGCCGCATCGGTTGCATCGGCTTAAGGCTGGCCCTGATGATATAGATAGTTTCTCGGGGTAGAAACTATGGCACGCGAACGAAAGTACATTATGGATAGCTTCCTGCGGCAGAAGCTATGCCAAGCTGAATGATATGCGAGACAAAATAGTCTCTCACGGACAAAGACTAAGGCAGGACGAAACGGTATGGTTTTAACAGCTTCTCACGGGAAGAAGCTACGGCAGCATGAATGATATATGAACAGACAATTTCTCACGAGTAGAAACTTGACGATGGTGAAAGATGCGCACTAATAAAACCTTCTCACGGGTAGAAGCTCACAAATGAAGGCCGAGACAGGCAAGTTCTCGATACAAGAAGGCTCTAATGCTTGCAGTACGGTAAGCACAAGTTCTCACTGGCAGAACTTCAGTATAAGCAGGCTCCAAGCCCTACAATACGGTAGGCAAGACGTGACGATTAAGAGGGTGGTAACACACTTCAATGTGTGTGCATGCATCTCGATACAAGAAGGCTCTTATGCTTGCAGTACAGTAAGCACAAGTTCTCACGGGCAGAACTTCAGTATGAGCAGGCTCCAAGCCCTACAATACGGTAGGCAAGACATGACGATTGAGGGGGTGGTTACCCCTTCGAAGAAAGGCAATAACTGTCCTTGACTTTAACTTTCGCGAACTCACGATAAACATAAAAAAGTTAAGTCTAAAGCTCCTTTATTCTGTGACCTTAGGGCCACAAAAAAGGACGTTACATCTGTCATTATCTATGTGGCTAAAAGCGAGGTGGCTTGTGAAGTGAAGGAAGCGTTCGTAGGATTTGATGATGTTAGTAATGACAGACAAGCCGCTGCTATCTTTTTTAGTTGTCCTTCCTGTTTGCATTTGTTCATGTTTGTTTATTTTACATGGCGTACAGCCAGTATCATTTAGTCAGTTTCTGAAGTAAATTGGTTCGCGTTGTTGCGCTCTAGTGCGCGGCGTTGACCTGCGGCGCTGTATGCAGACGTGTTGACATAGTTGGTTTATTCAAGCTTCCAAGTGTGGATGTGCATTTGAGGGCGAATGAAACACCCGGGGATGCTGTCCGTGTGAGGCGGTCATCCTCTAGTAACAAAGGGGAGGACCCTTAAGATAGCCTGCGCCTGCGGATGAACATAGTCGTGCAGATGTGCTCCGTGTTGCTTCTGATTGCTTGTTTTGGCCGCATCGTATCCTTGTAGTGAGTCGGTTTTTGTGCTTCGAATCGTTCGTGTTTTGTACTTCCTTCGCCAGTGCGTTGAATCACCGGTTCGATTTAATTTTAGGTGGGGGAGGATGAAGTGAATTGGTGCCTGTTGCTTCGCACTGGTGATCTGCAGCAGTGCGCGCAGTCGTGCTATTACTTTGCATATTTCATTGAAGCTCTCTGCAGCTGCCGATCATACTGATGGTCTGCATTCTCGATTGGATCACTGTATGCCAATGTTTTTCAACCGGGGTTCCGCGGAACCCCAAGTTCCCGCGATTGGCTGCCAGGGGTTCCGCCGAAACAGACCGAATTTGTTGGGAGGAAATTTGCAACCGCAGTTCTTTGCGGTTGTGGCAATATAGACACTTGGATCATTGCATAGTGTTCCACGAGCAACGCAAACATTTGCGGAAGGTTCCGCTGCAGCAAAAAGGTTGAAAAACACTGCTGTATCCATTGTAAACGTGTGCATAAGTTGTAAGACTGTTGTAACTTTTCAGTAAAACCGTTAAACAAGTAGGTGACAAGTCTTTTCAGTTTGGCCCTCCTATATTTTACTTTTTTCAAATCTAGAATCGCCTCTGTACCTATGTGTGTGTAACAAATTATGATATGGGATAGAAAGCATAAGCAATAGTCATTCTGCAAGCAGTCAGTTGAGTGGTGAATTTATGCTACTCCATTCAATTGATACACTCGCAAATTTTTGAAAGAGATAGTGCCTCCCCAACCACGAACATCACCGCACGTCACTGTAAAAAATATATATTCAATACAATGAAACCCGGGCACTCTGTTTTTCAGGGAAAGCGCAAGTTGCTCAAAAATCCTGAATGTAAAAAGTATATTCAATACAGTGAAAAATTTCAGGGCAAACTCTGTTTTGCAGGGTAAGCACAGAGTTGCTCAAAAATCCTGAACAGTGAAAATATTTCCAATACAGTTTATTCAGCGTATATTCACTTGGGGGTGATCTGTGTAATTTGGGCTAGTGTATAGTGTGTAATCTGGACTGAAGTGTTATAATGACTTTGATCTGGACCAAGCCCTCGTTTTTTAATGCCAGGTTTTTCGTGCTTTTTTTAGAACTCTTCTGTTATCTGTTGCAGCATTTGATCTTAACATCAAATTTTAGCTGACTAGCTGAAGTAGGGAATTTTTGAAGTTAGTTTCATGAATACAGTGTGTAATTTGAACCAACCCTGGTGGCGGTTTGTGTAATATGGACCAGTGTTACAAACGACAATACTTGTATAAAGTACTTGGAAAGTGTTTTATAAGCTACATTTATAGGAACATCGTACAGTACTGTACGCAGTATACGAATATGATACAATACGTATGTGCACACTGGCACATGAATTTTGAGTGCGTGTTTCATTTCCCGAGGTGCAATCTTTAGTAGAAGCAGGCCGCATGGACGTGCAGATTGCTTGGCCCCTTTTAGTACGCTGTGCGCGTCTGTAAGTGCCTTGCTCAAGCGCACAGCAACGATAACACAGGCAGGTGCAGGGAGTCAGACCCTTCGATCCAGAACCGTCGCTTTTAACCTTTGTGTTGCGCCATTGAAGTCTCGTACATATTTGCATCAGTAAAGGCGATTACCGTAAAGTTTCTTGTCTGGGAGAACACAACATGCAAGGAACTTCACCCCCTTGAGTTCACAAGCAAGGTAACTGCAGAATTTGCCTATAACGGCACCGCTAGGGGATTGCATAACGAACGTTATTGCTGAATTGACGTTACAAGCGAATTGAAACGCATGTAGAAGATGCCATGGTAACCGAACAAAATGTAACGTGATAGGCAAACTGACGTTACAGACGAAGCCGTTACAAACGAATTCAACTGTATGGAACAGATTTACAAGAGATTTCAGGCCCCATTCGAATTAAACAAAAAAAGCTATTTTCAGGGCAAATTTTTCCGCCCCTCCCCAGCAAAATGTCTTCCCGTACGCCAGGGTGGGAGCTAGGGGGGTGCCAGAGGGGGACACTGCCCCCCCAAATTTTCCGTGTGACGTCATGCCACTGGAGTAGGTCTCTTTCTGAAAGTCCTACACAGACCATTGACAGCTCCCCTTGTTGCAAAACTGGCCCCTCCAGTGGCCCCCCCAAATGAAAATGTCTGGCTCCGCCCCTGCTGTACGCCTATGCTTACACATGAGGTGTTACATGAGTATGTACGCTGCTACTTTGCGTGTGTTATCTAGACGGTGCTTTGCACCTTCAATGTGTGTGCATGCATGCATTTTCTGAAAAACGTGTTCTAAAAACTGCGACTGCAAATGCCCTGGATGGGAGTGAGGATGATCAATTATGGAATGACAGCTCTGATAATGAAGGTGATAAGTTGAAGAGAGCTTGTCATTATCATGGGATGCTGATGAGGACGTACTAAAAGAAGACTGGGATAAACTATTTGATGACAATGGATGAAGTGACTTTGATGGCTTTGAAGTTTTTGTTACGTGATTTTGATGAATAAATGTTGTTTAAAAATGTTTGCACCATTTGATCAAGTCAAATATGGAGGTGCGACTTATACACGTATGCGACTTGCACTCGAATAAATACGGTAAGCTTACTTACTGATTTGGATAACTAGACTGCTGAATGCCAGAACCTCGTAATTTGGCACATCTTCCATTTGGCGGCACCATTGCCCTATCAACCCTCCTCATAATGTGCACAGATCTATACATAATCTTATTCGTTGGACAGAAGGGAAGATGCAGTATTTTAATAAACTATGCAGCAAAAATATATTTTTTGTCAATGAAAATGTGTAGTGCACACAGTAATAGTAGTTGAGTCTGCCGGGTCACTGAAAAAAGCAGAATGGTTATCGTATCAGATGTCTCCAAAAAAACTAACAAAAAAATTTACATTTAATGAAATGGCCATGTAACAAGCAATGCAGTATAAAAAGGGTGTTACGGTGATACTCTTTAAAGAGATGGGGTCTGATGTAGTGTAAGTCCGACCATTCCCACTATTCTCACCACGCGCCGCTCACTGCCTCTCAGCGTCTCCAGGCGCACAAAGAGAATGCTCTCACAGAAAGAGTGTGTTGAAAGCGATAGCCGCGTTGGGAGACGAACACTGTGTTGTAAAGAGAAACACGCTCTCATAGAAAGAGCGCATCGAAAGGAAACGCTCGGTTGGGTCGGCGACAGAGCTTTTGCAGCATCATCACTGTAATAGATTCACACCGTTACAGATTGTAGTCAACTAAGCAGGTCATGCGTTCTCAACTTTTCATGTAACTATTATAACCAATTGTGTTAGGTTAAAGTAAAATAACACCAGCAGTGCTTTTGCCTTATTTTTTTCTGTATCGCAAAATTTGACAGTCCGCTCATCTCTGGATTCCGACTCCGCTCTTGTTCCAAAATTTTGAATACGGATCCGGATCTGGCAATTGTTCAAATTTGAGAATCCGACTACTGTTCAGACTCCAGCTACAGTCATCGATCCAACCGTAATTAACCCATGTTTTTGCTTAAGAAATGACCACACAGACTTCTGCTACTGCCGAAATTGAAAAGTGTTCGGTTTTTCTCAAATTTTTGACTCCGGATCCGAAAGTAAAACGCAGAATCCTGCCGGAGTCGACTCTGCATCCGGTGCCACCTCTGACAGGGACAAGCACTGTTGGAGCCCAGGCTTGTCAGATTTATTTTTTCAAGAAAGGCCACACCTTCAGTAAAAAAAGGCCAAAACTGGCTAACAAAATCGCTGAAAAAGGCCAAACACTCAATTAAAAAGGCCAAAAAAAGCCAAACCCTTCACTTGACAAAAACAAATTTGTTTAAATTTGCCTCCTCACAACCCAAATTCACATAAAAGTACATCTTGCGTACTCACGGCCATCAGAAAATATGTTCGGCCAAACGACCTTCAAACAACTGCCAAAAAAAGCCAAACGACCAATCCAAAAAATCGTTCGGCCAACCAACTTGTAATACGGCCAAATTTGACAAATTTGGCTGCAAAACAGCAGAGGTGGCCGGAGTTACTTTTTCAGACTCCGAATCCGCTCTTGTTCCAACATTTTTTAATCCGGGTCCGGATCCGGGTCAGGCAATTTTTCAAATTTGAGAATCCGACTCCTGTTCAGACTCCGGCTACAATCATCAATCCAACCTTAAATTACCTATGTTTTTACTTAAGAAATGACCACACAGACTCCTGCTACTGACGAGATTGAAGAGTGACTCCGATCCGGGTCCGGTTTTTCCTAAATTTCTGGCTCCAGATCCGGATCCGGATCCGAAAGAAAAATGTAGAATCATGCCGGAGTCGACTCCGGTTATCCGGATCCGGTCCCACCTCTGTAAAACGGCCCTGGCAACCCTGGTGGACCCACTCTCACTCCCTGGTTAACCTGATATATCAACAAGTTTCTTTGCAAGGTAGCTCAAAAAAGGGGCAGTGGACTTGCCATAAATAATACAAGGTTGTGGAGTCGGAGGTAAAACACCAACTCCGACTTTCCAAAATTTCTGACTCCCAGTTCCGATTGTCCAAAATTTCCGACTCCGATCTCTCTAAAATTTTCGACTCTGTGCTTTCCAAAATTTCCGACTCTTTAACATAAAGGGAATGAAATTTGGCTGTTTAAATCAATGGAAATGGTGGTAGGCTATACAGCAAGAAATCTTTGTTTCAACAAAAGTTTCAAAAGAAATTGTACCATTTCAACAGGAATTCCCAATTTAGGAGTGTGATGTGAAAAATGATCCAACTGGGCATCCGGAGTCGGACAAAAAAATTCGACTCCGACTCCCAGTGTTGTTATGAATCCGACTCCACCCTAAAACCTCAGACACTTACGAGTCTGGCTCCGCTACCGCAACCCTGAATACACTAGTGATTGTGATTGCAACTGTTTGAAAGAAATGATTGTCAGGGTGTTGACGTATTTTCGGCATTGCCATTTTTCGGCCTCGGCATCCATTGCTGCACTGCCTAGTTTAGCAGCGCTGATTACGTAGTGGCTTGGAGCAAAGATGTCCACAACTGTCGCGTCCCATACGAGGTTCTACCTCTGTACCGAGGGTTCAAAGTTAAACTATCAGGTCTCCTTCCACTGCTTGTCAAGCCAACGGCGTCCAGGGCCAGGGTTGCCAGATAGAAATAAAAACTGTCACCCAACTCACTTTAAAAATAGCCAAACTCAGCAAAATTCGCCAAACGTCTGGAAATGGTTGCATCATGGTGGGCGCTACGGGGGGCTCCAGGGGGCAGTGCCTCCTCACTTCTCGAGCTGTGTCCCCTCACTTTTGAACGCTTACCCACAAGAAACTATGCATTATATAATGCAACCACTAGCGGCGGATTTTTGGAGATTTCAATTTCAATAACCTAAATCAGAGTGTTTCACCATGTCCAACCGTACGGTCCTGTGCGGATAATAAAATTCCGTGGTGTTGATGGCAAACACGGTGCGGACGGGTGTAGATGAAAATTTCCACTGGTGTGGGTAAAAACACAGTGCATAAGCTCCAAGGGCGTACGCAAGGTGGGTTGGGGTTAAACCCCCCCTTGAGCTTGATATTTTCCAAAACGTTTTTACCTGCACAATGGAGATTGATTGTTTTCGCATACTTTTTGCTTGTTAATTTGTCAACTTAATGCAAATACCACGGAATGAATTTGCATGCAAATTTCAAGGACCATTGTAAATGGGCCAAAAAGTAATAATTATGTTTTGGTGGGAATTCGGGCTATCGTCTGCGTCCCGAAACCACCTCACCACCTTTTGCAGACCCTCCATTCACTACACATGTTCAAGATTGTGTTCCGCGATAGTTCACTTATCCGAAACAATTGTCTTTATTTTGTCTGCTAAGGCTGATCAGCATGGGTAGCGGAACCTTTTTAAAAGTGGGGGGCACAAGTGCACGTCAAAAAATATAGAACACTTTCGTGATTTAAATTGGCAACTGTGACGTCACGAGTATTGAAATATGACGTCATTATTTATACACCATATGAAGGCCTAATTTACACTATTTTAGACAAAATTACACCACTATGAAAACGTATCAGTGAGCCACCTGAAATTCAAATAGGTCATGTGGGTTCATCATAAAATTTATTCTGCCTGAGTAAAACAGTATGACGCTTGCGTCACTGAAAGTTCCATTTGCTTTCATTCTGGCTGGCATCATCGTCGCTCGGTGACGTTAATTACGTAACAATGAAAGAGAAATTATCATAATAACTTCTTCATTGTTGAGTAACGTATGTCTCAGAGTAATGACAAAGCCAGTAAGCAGTGGTGTGTTTGAGGGGAGGCGAGCGAGGCACTTGCCTCGGGCCCCCACTTTTTGGGGGCCCGTCTTGAGGTGTTACGCGCATAAATTTTCCTTATTTTAGTGAAAAACGTATTATTCCCTCATATAATGCACTGCAAAGCAGATCGTAAGTAAGTACTCTGCTTTCAAAGCGCCCCGTACAGAAACTGTAATATGCAGGCACTTTACTTTCAAAGGGGCCCCAATAGCAATTGCACTTTGAAGGTAATCTGCTTTCAAAGGTGCCCCCAACAGTCACTGAAATGTGTAAATACTCTGCTTTTAAACTTCATTGAAGGGGCCCCTAAAAGAAATTCTAATGTGTAAGTACTCTGCTTTCAAAGGGCCCCCCAACAGCAGCTGCAGTGTGTGAGTACCTTGCTTTCACAGGGGCCCCAACAGCAATTACAATGTGTAAGTGCCTTGCTTTCAAAGGGCCCCCAACAGCAACGTTAATGTGCAAGTACTTTGATTTAAAGGCCACCAACAGAAACTGTAATGTACAAGTAACATGCTTTTAAAGTGGCCCCCAACAGCAATTGTAATGTGTAAGTACCTTGTTTTCCAAGGGAACCCCAACAGCATCTTTAATGTGTAAGCAGGGGAAGTGCGGAACCATGGAACACGGGGACCGAAGAAACATTTAAATTACTCCCCAGCTGGTGACCATATTCTCTTGCTATGTGGTTGTAAATATTGTATTTATGGACAACAGTGTGGTCCGTTATCAGAAAGAATCTGTGTCGATCTGAAAATTAAGCACTTTTTATTTTTGAGGCATCGAAGTAAAATAATTTGCAATCGTTTAGCGATTTCTTTGTCTGTCATAATTTCAATGTAGAAAGTTCAAAACGTTTCTCAGGATCGCTTGGGAGTTTAAAAAATATCTCAAGAGAAAATCGGGATGATAGGTTTGGAATCCAGTGTAAAATCGTGAACTTTTTTAAAAATGGGTGTTGATGGGACCCATGGAACGCGGGTGTTTCATTGGTCCCTCAATTCGTATTTCCTTGTTTTTTCAAAAGTTTATTGCACAAAAGAAAGACCAAAAGAGATTTATTTACTGCGAACAACCTAAATAAAGTGCTTTATGATGTCAAAAAATCAAATACATTGAACTTGCAACAGGTGAAAAACAATCGATATTCGACTGGTCACTCTACATCTTTACAGCCGATCTAAAACCTAATACTTTTGCACAGAGTAATGGGGAGACGATTTCAAGGAAACCTGTGGTCGCAATTTAGACAACTAATTTTCACATTTTGATGTTTTAGCTTTAAGGTAAGCTTTAACATAAAGTCGACTATATTTTGTGCAAGTGTCTGTGTTTCCACAGAAGAGGAATGTGCTTTAAAGGACCATTCTTATCAACATTAATGTACTCATTGAACAAAAAGAAAGCGTGTCTGTTTTGTTTGCAATAAAATGTGTTAAAGTTAAGGATAACAACATTAGAAAATCATGAGAGTGGAAACAAACAGCAGTAGCTTACAGGATTGGCTGGGAAAATTTCGAAAGCGACGTGGGGGTCTCAGCCTCAGAAAGGTAGAATCAGTAAGCTTAACACAAACTATGGTTTTTAATCGTCATAATTTGAAACTTTTTTCAACAGTTTGAAAGTCTTATATAATTGCCCTGAAGTTTCATTGGAAATGATCTGGATTTTATATGAAACTGGAGTAAACACTGCAGATATTTTCTACGTGCATTGAATATCAGTGTACTGTAATGTAGCCTAAACATTTGTTCCGGAGGTAGAAAACCTAAAAATATGCAAACTTTTATTTCGTTTTTGTGGTGTTTTTACACAAGTCTTGATAAAAATTGTGAGTTTATCTTCTTAGTTTGCACATAGAATATGATTTGCAACAAAAATTACAAAGTTTGTGAATGATGCTAATAGAATTTTGTTCAAACATAGTGAAATAGCATTGGCAAAGCACTCACATAGTTAACATTTTTCACATTTGTACGTTAAAATTATATATATATATATATATATATATATATATAACAAAAAAAGCTTGGCTGATGCGAACTGATTTTTGCTGATAAGTTGTTTTTGACAACAAAATAGCATACCCAAAAATTTGGCAAGCATCATCGATAATTGTTATTTCGATAATTGAGATAACATCATCGATAATTGAGATAATTGTTGTTTATTATTTATTGTATAATACGGAATTGTTCCATCGGTCCCTATGGGGTGTTCCGAAGGTCCCACTGGGGTGGGACCCACGGAACAAAATTGAAAATTTTTCAAACTTAAAAAAAACAATATAAAACATTCATTGATTTTTATAAAACTTGGAAAGAACAATTTTGGTCCATAAACCTTCAACTGAACAAAATTTCAGGAACTTTCGTTAGATAATCTAGGTTCTACGCCCGTTTGAAAAAATCCGTTCCATGGGTCCCACACCTCCCCTACCTTGCTTTTAAGGGGCCACCAACAGCAATTGTAATGTGTAAGTGCCTTCCTTTTAAAGGAACCCTGACAGCAACTGTAATGTTTAAGTACTATCCTTTCAAAGGGGACCCACCATCTCCAATGAGCAAATAAAGAAAAGCTTTAAACCAACCCCTATACCTAAAAAATTGTGGGTTAAAATACATTCCAAAAAGTTATGAAAAGACCTTATCAAATATGAGCAAATATTTATACCAAATGGCAACTTTTTATACCAAATGATAATTTTTTATACCAAAAGATGATTTTTAGAGATTGAAGTATTTGCTATATTGATAATATTATAAAAATGTTACAGAACACACAAAACAGAAAGTGTCGAAGTGGAGCAGCAAAAAGAAGGAAAAAAGAAGAGGATAAAGCTGATGAAAAATGTGAAGGTCTCTTGGACAGATTTGTTGTTGTAGAGGATTTCCATCAGAAAATAGGACAACATGCAATTGCCATAGCAGGGACCACATTACATCTTTTAATTTATAGGACATTTTCTTCTTAGTTTACAAAGTAATTTTGTATTATTGCTGTTGTGCTGCAAAGACTGTTATTTGAGTAAGGCTACATTCATGCTTCTTATTAGGTAGCAGAAATGGCATTTTTGAGTATTATGAGTACTCATTTTTTCTACAGATATTTCAGGTATTTTAGGTGGTTTGAATTTAGCCTATGCTTGAAGTCACAGGTTATTTGAAGCTTGACTAGTAAATATAGGTGGTTTAAGGTAGACTTGGTAGATGATGAGTTTTTTTGCCAGCTCTTAGCCAGAACAACTTGAACTGTTTCTTCTTAGCACAGATTTAATCAATTGTGTAGGCTACTTGCTAGAAATGTTTGCGATAAGGTATAGTATTAGTAATTTCCTACTTTTGCACATTTTTCAAAAAACTAGTGTCGATGCAAGATGAGGGTAGCCTTGACTCACCCAGCCTCAAAGCTTTCCAAAACAATTCTCAGGTTGGATGCTTTTGTATGCTATGTTCTTGTAGTTAAAGGATGAAATTTAAAACAAATTTAGTGTTTTACATTTTCTTGTTTGTTGTGTATAGTTTCGTGGATTCTCATATAAAATGAATGTGATCAAATTCAGGATACCAGCCACAAAGTATTTTTTCAAATGGGGAAAGTGTGAAACTATCAAAGGGGTAAATTTTGTAGTTTATACGGGTGTTTCACAATTGTTGAAACAAAGCGATTGGGCACAAATCCAGGATTTTAAATGATACCACAATGATGATTACATTTATTGAAAGGTGAAAAGATAATATTTTATAATCTGCAACTGTTTGTCCTCAAATCAGAAATAATATGTCAGGAAGAGTCCTAGAGTACATGCTCCTTGGCTCCTTCGTCGCAGAGATTTGCTCGGACTCCGACCGACTGACTCTTGAACCCTAGTGACATTGTCGGGAGTTCGAATCGTTATTGGAGGCCCA
>Ga0210059_1012435_pt1 | contig 12856 bp, 9 predicted proteins | sample Ectturendosymbi2_FD_188042 | JGI IMG/M metagenome (GOLD analysis project Ga0210059, IMG submission 188042) | Ecteinascidia turbinata endosymbiont from Florida, USA - Sample 2 (SPAdes) (version 2) | ecosystem: Host-associated > Tunicates > Ascidians > Unclassified | place: Key West, Florida...
GGTGGGTCAAGGCCATGTGAGCACTGTGCACTTTGTGGTTGCTATGGAAAAAATAACAAATCCATGGTACCAAATGTTTCACAATTGCTGACTAAAACCAAAACTTTTAAGCTAAACCAAAGCTTGACTTGCGCAGATTTTGGCATTTACGTTGCGACTTGTGTGATATGTCATGAACAGTATGTTGGTCAAACTAGCAACAAATTTTCCAAAAGATGGTCAGCACATCGCAGTAATTGGAACAAACAAGATTGTAAAACTGATAGTGACAAGGACCAGATGGCCTTGTCGCAGCACTATTCAGAAAACCACGGCACTACAAACAAGCCACCTATGCACGTAGCATACACTGTTACTTTTGTCGAACAATCAAGTTGTCACTCTCTGGATATCTGTGAAAATAAATGGTATCACCTAATTGACGTGCAAATCAACATTCAGCACATGATCCTCCCCCATGTGAAATAATTATTACGATGGTTTGTGTTGTTTGACTCAATCCGATGTTGTCTTCCACTTTGTGCGCTAGCTTTTCTCTTAACACAGCTTGCTTACTCCCACTGCAGCGTTTAAAGCGAACTCGTGGCAGGTTTAAATGCGTACCCCAGAGACTTACCGCTCGCACATGGCGTACTATTTTTCTCTACCGTTGTTAGTCATTTCACCAAGAGTTAGTTTTTAGTTGGAGAAATTTTTCAGCCATTAGCATCAACTAGTTAGATGTTTCAGTTATTTATTTATTTGAGTAAACGTCTTGTTAATTTTTGAGTAAACGCTTATTTCATGAGTCAGTTTTTTTTGTCGCCACTAGTATTCTTGACATCAGTCAGTTTGTTAAGATGTTATGATTTATGAGCTTGTATTACAAAATTTTAATTGTAGTCTTGAGTTTGTTTTTTTCTCTGCTGTTACTTTAGCCTTTCAACTTTTCACCTGTAAGCTTTGCTTGCAATTTTCAGGACTGAGGTTGCGTAATTTTATGTGAAATCGATTTCCCATTAAAAATTTGCTGATCGATTCCTTGCTTACACCCATCGTGGAAAGTACATGCCTAATTAGATAATTAATTAATTTGTTTATTTTAGATCATAACTTTTGATCCAGAAACGCTAGAAAGTCGATCAAAGGCTCAAAAGACTCAGACTCAAGCCTTGTTTCCAATGAAAACTTCAGTGAAACACTTTGGCCTAGTGGTTGGGCCCTAGGCCAGGCAACAAGAGCCAAAATGACCCTAAAACTACTTCACTTATGATGTCAGTCACCAAAAATCCGAACCCCCAACCAAAAAATTTTTTTTAAGTGCAAGCTACTAGACCGGCCAATCCATTTGAGCCCTTTAACAGCTCTCTAGCGCAATCGGCGGAGGAGCTAGGGCATTGGTAAGGCAACCAAAAACTGCTGTTTTTTTAGGCCCAAATCGAAGTACGAATATATCGTAGGCCGGCTATCAAAGTGTTAACCATTGCAACGACGCCAAGCACCTGAACGTGCGTGCATAACTTTTTCACAAATCTCAAACTATATTTACGACCAGCTGATAAAAATGTTGTAGTTTTTTCCTCTCGTTTCATGCACTACTATCTTGACATGCGACTGCTAAAAGGAAATCACAACATGTTCTGTGATATTCACATTTTTTCTGCAACAACAACAACAGCAGAGGCGTTACATTTCAACATCCAAGAGCTGGCAATTGTCGAATGCTCAGGCCATGTGCAAGCAAAATTTTGCGTTTTTTTGTGCAAAGAAAATTTTGTGTGGCTTTTTCATGCGAAAATAAAATTTTGCGTGTTTTTTATGGTACAATGTGGGTAATAATTTTTTTTTTCGGAGTTCAGTTAGTGCAACGAAAATATCTATGAAGGTTTTACGTATTGAAACGAAATAGTACTGTATGTTTCAGTCAAATCGAAACCAAATTGAGGATTTAGCGATCGGCAAAGCACAGCTGAACGCATGTGCGTTTTCGGACGGAGTAGAAAAGCAGAAATGCTGTCTAGGACCAGGTGATATAAAAACTGTCATAACTTTTCTTCTCTACACTTCTTTAATTCCAAACTTGGCAGGGTGCTTTGTAACAGCTATAGCAACCGTGTCTGTGGTTTTTACGTTTTTCCCATTGTTGGAATAGGCGCAATAAATTTTCAAAGTCAAAGAACAGCCAATCCATCCTTGTTTTCAAGTGTTTTCTCTCTCCGAAAGAAGTGGAAAAAATTCTTTGATTTCGATTTTCATAAACTACACAATATGACTAATGTTGTTGTGCAGATTTTATATTTCTTTCGTGCATGGTTTTCCATCCAGAGCCTTTTTAAAACAACGCCTTGCCACCTGATGCGCCAGCGCGAAAACCATACCGGCGTTCTAGCATCAGACAGCAGCCACGAATATACCATGGACCGGTGGTCTAGTAGTTAAGTATGCTCAATACCCTCAACAAAATTTTTTCAGATTAAAAACATGTTGAAAAATGTGAAAAAATTAAACAAAAAGGGTCAATTTTGAATATTGCCATTTTTTTAATTTTTGAAATTGAAACAAATATCTATAAAATAAATCTGCATATATATATATTATTATCATGGTCAGGAAAATTACCATTGTGAATTCTAACATGTAATTTGATTTACAATATACTTAGTAATAACTTGTTCTTTTTTCTAATTACTGATTATAATCTTTTTGTCTGGTTGATTTTCTTTATAATTCCATTCAATTTAAAAGCCAGAGTTACATGATACAGATATCTTACTTGATTTGATACAAACATAAATCTTATTTCCATACACATTGACATTTATTTTTAATTCAAATTCACCCATACATTATTGTCTGATACATACTTTAGATGGCATTACTTTTGTTTTGTCAAATAATCAGTTATGTAGTCAAGACTAACCTTTGACACCGACAGCTTGTTAAAACTTTGAGACCGAAACTAGAGATTTCAAAATTTGTGCATTTTGCTGAAATTTTCCAAAAAATTATCATCACCACTTTAAAGTTGAATTTTTTCAAATTTCTGGCATTTTTCCAATCTGTTTTGGTTGTTTCTTATTTACTAATACAACAGAGAAAAACTCGTTGAATTGCAGAAGTTTTACAAAGCCATATCCTTGCAATATTGACAGTTTCAAGACAACAGGCTTGTGACCGAGACCTGTAATCTTTGAGAGCAAGATAAGACCTGAAACCTTCAAGACCAAGCCTGAGACTCACAAAAAAGGTCTCGAAACCAAGTCTCAAGACTTCATCACTGCAAATAATCCAACAAAGTTGTCGAATCAAAAAAGTTGTTAAATTTATTGACTTACAAATATTGCTGTCTTTTTATGGTCCGACAATTGTTCATGGTTTCCCTTATGCTCGACATGCATGGTACAAGCAATTCAACAGCAAGGAAATTCTTGCCAACATCAACCTCATGTAGTATACAAGGTAAATGAGCAGTAAACTATTTGTTTTGTGTCCAAAGACAATAGCAGCATTAATAGAGCTGATTTCCTCAAATCTTCATTATCTTTGTTATTGATCCATAAGAGACATGGTAGTAGCCGCGGAATGATTTTGGCCATGGTTTTCAATAGTGCAATTAACACTTTGAGAGCCGGCGTACGATATATTCGTACTTCGATTTCGGCCGAAAAAACAGCAGTTTTCGGTTGCCTTACCAACGCCCTAGCACCTCCGACGATTGCGCTAGAGAGCTGTTGAATGGCTCAAAAGAATCGGCCAGTCTAGTAGATTACACTCGAAAAAAAATTTTTTGGTTGGGGGGTACAGATTTTTTGTGACTGACGTCATAAGTGAAGTAGTATTAGGGTCATTTTGGCACATCTTGCCTGGTCTGGGGCCCAACCGCTAGGCCAAAGTATTTCGCTGAAGTTTTCATTGGAATCTAGACTCGAGTCCGAGTCTTTTGAGCCTTTGATCGACTTTCTAGCGTTTCTGGTTCAAAAGTTATGATCTAAAATAAACAAATTAATTAATTAGCTAATTAGTCTAATATTTTTACTAACTAACATCATAACTTTTGAACCCGAAACCCCAGCAGGTCATCCAAAGTATCAAAAGACTCGGATTGTAGCCTAGTTTCCAGTAAAAACTTCAGCGAAATACTACCACATAACGGTTGGTGTCCAGGGCCAAGCAAAGTGGGCCAGGGTGGCCTAAAAGTCCTCCACTTATGACGTCACTCACAGCTAACCCGCACCCCCCAAGCAAAAAATTTTTTTCGAGTGCAATCTACTGGACTGGCCGCGTGTTTTGAGAGTTTCGCCGAGTTGCTAGAGCGAAGAGATATTCATCTGCAAAGCCACGTGCGTTTAGGTGTTTTTTTTTTGCCGAAAATCTCCAAAACCAGCCGGGTGCCAAAGTGTTAAGGTAGCTCGGTTGGTATCCAGCAAAAATAATGTTTTTGTGGCCAAAAAATGAAGAAATTCCATTAGGATGCATAAATCGTATTGAAGCATACTTGTTCCTGGTCAACATCTTACACTACGGCAGTGTACTATGTATTGTTATACACAGCTGCAACAGTTTTTTTTCTAACATATGGGTTTGAGTTGATAATTCGTTGAAGTTTGCACTACTAAATAATAAGTGCGAATGGGACTATTCCTTTCATTTTATTTTGTGTTGGACAAATTGGATGAAAGTGGTGGACGTTTTGTGTACCCTTGATAGCACAAGATTGGTAAAATGAAGCTGCATTGCCGCTTGCAAGAGTTGCAAATAACTTGACTTGAAAAACTAGCCTAATACTTTGAAATTTGATGTCACAGATTGACCACACAAGTACCCTTGTTTAATCTTTCCCTGATTAATCTCAATTTTTTGAGGGTATGATCTTTTTTGTTACTATTTGGCAGTTGTGATTTTTTATAACAGTTTATTTTTTGCATTTTCGAGAGAATCTGATAGATAACACACCATCTCAGAAAAAATAAAAAATTAATTAAACAAAGCTCATAAAACACAATTTTTATCCGTTTATTATACATGGAATTGCTATGATTAAACTTCTGAAAACTGTTTTATCTTCAACATACTATCAGAAACATGCATCATGTCAAACAAATGAATAAAAGTTGATAATAGAAATTATTACTGCAGCTTGCTCCAGTGCATATATTAATTATGGGTCAAATTCCCCTAGTTACTTAAAATGATAAAAAGCATATCGAATAGGTAAATAAGCAAAGGTTTGCTGAAACCAAAAAAATCTACTCTATAGCTTTCAAATAAAACAAGAATCAACTTCATACCAGTTGACCTTTTCGAGCTATAAGCCATTGAAATATGGTATTGCATAAATGCACAGCAAATCTATATCTAACTTGACCTTGATTTACATAAGTTCAAAGGTCACAAGGAAAGTGCCAATGATTGATTTTTGATAGACACACCTTCTGACACATTCTCAAAAATTTCCAACTAAAAAAAGTCACAGATAAAAAAGATACAAGGGTTTTTATGTCAGAGCACCAAATTCACAAAAAATATACGCAAAAATTTAATGGGAACACTGCAAATTTCAACCAGCCATAACTTTGTGAATACTGGTTTGATTTAAAAAATTCAAAATGTTTTGAAATCAGAATGATGAGATCTCTCCGTTTCTGAAATTTCATGGATTTTGCTCACGGTCATATATATAACTCTGGATCGCCTGACATGGATTGACCCGTAAATAATCTTTGAGGTTTTCTTTGTAGGCTACTATTATTATTAAACATTGTTATAAATAGACCATACTTCACGCACACAAAAATGGCAAATTTCTACAGTAGGCTTGCTGTACCAAACTTTTTTGTTTCTTATAAAATTGCATGTTCTGCATAGTGCATTGTTTCATTTCATAGCCAACACAATTTTGATATAAAATGGTTGTTTCATTTGATAAAAAAATGTATTTTTAACAATGTTTTTGTATAATGAATGTCACCACAGAACCGCCTCGCATGACATGGTTCAAATAAAAGGCTAAGTTTGTTACTCAAGCGGAACTGACTCGACTGTAATGGTTCGGTATCGTAGCAGATGTGTTTGTTTACGTCTGCTGTGCTAATGTTTTTCAGTTTGGCCCTCACGTTGGCCACTTTTGATTTGGTAGTAGTGGTTGCACGTTTCAATTCATGGGACTACTTTTTCTTAACTTTTTTGAAAAATTTCCAATGTTCAAGTTTAAGGGTTAGCGTTACCGATAGGGTTAGCATTAATGTTATCGGTGTCTGGTAGGGGTAGGGTTAGGTTTTAGGTTTAGGATGTTTTTACCAAGCCTACTGCACTGCTCTTGTCGTGCGTTACTGTCATGTTATAGATGGTGATTCAATAAGGTTTGAGATATGAAGATCCACAGGCGGTTCTTTCACCACTGCTTTATATAATTCACTTTTAACAAATATGAAGTGTTTAAAAAATTTTTTGCACATTTCATTCATTAACAAACGTTTGATTCAGCACAGAATACAAAAGGTAAAAATGGCTGCTTGTCACAAGTAATGTTGAAGACTTACATTGTTTGGGCTTAAAAAAACTGTTTTTTCTCACTAAGACATTCTTGTCATTTGTCCAAAGTAGCTTGATAACTTCTGTCATTTTTTATTTTCAGATATTTTTTTCTGACTGACAAAGTGTTATGACTGAATTGACATAGTATTTTGTGTTCATTTAAAAAGAAAATTCAGTCAGTGAGTAAAAAATTAGAAGAAACCTTGGTATAACTATAGTTAACAATTACTCAATAGTCCAAACATAGTTGTTGTTGCACTTGTACACAAGATGTGCGGATGATGTAAGTATACTGCAGATACTGATGCTTCCTCCCACAGATAAAAGTCTGGTTGATTTACGTGACATGAGATAAGTCTTCTAAATGTTGCCATCTCCAAAACATGTCCTTAAAATATGTGTGCTGATTTGTAAGATGCTGGAGTAATGGCATCATTCTCTGATTTTGTTTCCTGGAACTTATTGCCAAGGCTATATGGTAAATTGCGGTGTGGAACAGGTTTTTCTGGGAATTTTACAGCAAATCTTTATCATACCACATCTGCATCTATTATGTTCTTAGAATATGAGTAATTAGTATTGGGACTGCCAGCTGGAGATTCTGTGTAGCAAGTGTGCAAAGCTTCATACTGTGATAGTAAGCAACAATAGCAATCATCACCCAACAAGATTAACTCTATCATTGCATGTTCATTCCACTTACATATAGGTGCTATTCTTAGCACATACCGCGTTTGTGGTGTATCGCGCATTTAACACCACACCTACTGAGTGGATGCAACAATATCCCCACCTTTTTACAATATATGAAATCTCTTTTTGTGTAGGTTGAGTCTGGCAGTGCCTTCACATCCAGGCTACAACACCATTTTGTTGCCTGTGGAAAGGCTGAGCAGAAAGTGTGCATAGCTTCACACTGAGGCAGTAAGCAACAATAGATATCACCCAACCTGATCACTCTATTATTATTGCTTGCTTGTGCCATTTACATATGGCTGCTATTCTTAGTGCACATCCCATTTGTGGTGTATTGTGTATTTAGCACTGCGCCTACTGAGTGGTTGCAACACATTCCCCATGAAGGTGACAAACAAGTGAATCAATTTGTGAAATTTTTACAGGAAATTGATTTCATGTAACACTATGCATTGTCAGTCCTACAATCTGCAGGCAATGCTTACAGGTTAGACCAGTGGTTCCCAAACTTTTTTACATGGCGGCATAGTCTCAAGGCTAAAAAAATTTCGCGGCACTCCTGTTGTAAAAATCACTGTATTTCCCAATATTAATAATGCATTTTGCACATCAGATACCTGCTCTCAAGTTCATTTTAAATAATATTTGCAAATGGCAATATACATCCAGAATTTTTGCATTTCTTATATACAAAAAATATTAAGTGGTGTTAAAAATAGAGAAATGATCATGAAGAACACTAAATCCTACATTTACCAGCATGTCAAGTGGTCGCGTGACAATTTAAAAGTTAAATTATGAATGTAATTTTACTTACGTAAGTGAAGCTTCCACATCCACTTTGAAATGGTGCAAGAACTAGTGTGAAACATGAGCTTGGGATTTATGTACTACTGCTGCAATATTAGGTCGGATGTGTGAGAGGTATACCCTCAATTCTTTCTCAACAATCTGAAGCCTTTCACGTTTTATATTTTTAATATTGTTTAGGATAGAAAACCCAAGTTCACACATGTAGGATGCAGAAAACTGCAGCAACAATTTGATGGCTTTCTTAGCAATAGATGGATACTCTTGCATAATAGAAAACAAAAATGCGTCCAGTGTAAGCTCCGCGTTGTTAATTCTAAGTCCACGATCGCTGGAGAGCGATGCCTATTCTTTCTCTTCACACATTGCAAAGTTAGAAGAGTCTCTCAACTTCACTAAAGGATTACGAATCCATTCAAATTCATCAACACTGATTAAGGGAAAATATTCTTCTACTCTCCTTCCTAAACACGTCAAATGCTCAACAATGACGGGAATAATATCCTTCACACAGGTTTTACGTACTAATGGAAACATGTCTAAAGTACCTGCCTTCACTCTGCTCTTCCATAAAGTAACTTTTTTCGTAAAAGCAATTAATTTATCCATCGAAGTAAGAATATTTTCATTTCTGCCTAGCACGCTGCTCTTCAGTCTATTGAGCTGTCCAAATATCTCTGTTAAATATTCCAATCTAGACAACCACAAATCATTTCTAAGGTATTTAAAAAACCGCTCATGCCCTTCTGTCCCACATAAAGTTAGAAGTTCGTTCTGAAGTTCATGAACACGAAATAGCACCTTCCCTTTTGACATCCATCTTACTCCAGTGTGCAACAGCAAATGAACGTCTTGAGAATCCATATCCTTGCATATCAACTCAAAGATTCTGGACTTCACTGTACAAGTTTTAATGAAATTCACTAATTCGATCACTTCACTCAACACTTCTTTTAGTTCATTTTGTGCTATCTTTGCAACTAACACTTGTGTAAAAAACAGTGAATTCGCACAATAGTAGGATTGCGTTTTGCCACAAGAGATGCAAAGCCTTTTATGAAACCTACCATCGATAGTGCTCCAACGGTACATATTCCTGCGCAAGAATCTTAAGATAAGCCATGCTTTTTGAGGTATGTTGTAAGAATTTCAAAGACATCTTGACCTTTTGTATTAGAGGGTGAATTTTTGCAGCAAAGAAATTGGTTAACTATCACACTTTCCTCGATGAAACGTGAAAATGCAATTAATTGTGCATGGTTGCTGATGTCAGGTTCATAGATTTGTAAAGCGAACTGACATGCTTGGCCGTTACACTTTGCTCAATGTTGTCTGAAAGGTCAATAATTCTTCTCTGATTAGTATAGTTTGAAAGCGGAATTTTGCTAATTTCTTGTTCAGTTTTATAACCGAGCGTAACTTTGACCATTTTTGGCATGCTGCAAGAATCACTGATTCAGCAGGCTCATGAGACTCTGATTTAAGTGCAATAATTTCTGCCACCTCATATGAAGCTGATTGAACTTTTTCTGACACAGTCATTGCTTTCTGAAATATTTACTTTGCCTTGAATTAGCTTGCAACAATCTTTGAAAATAAACGATTGTTTTAGTTTGAAGGTTAGAATGATTGGCAATGCAGTGTCTTTTCAACATACTTGGAACCATTGCTTCAATGGACAACTTTTGACCGCAAACAACACATAGTGGGGCTATAGCCATTTGTTCATCTCCAGTCCAGTGAAATCCAAATTTTATATAATCGTCACAGTAAAACTGGCGAAAATTTGTTATTTTTCCAACTGATCGATTCAGATCTTGATAATTGTTTATTTTCCGAAGACTCACTTTTGTCACTGTCAAATTTTCTCTTGATAAACTTATCCATGAACTCAGCGGCATGCAAGTGTGGGTCCGTAGATCGTTGTTCAGACTCGAGGTGTCACTCGTGCTCAACTTTCGTTAAAAAAACAACCAGTCTTACCTAATGAGCTAGCAGAATACAGTCAATAAGAAACGAAATTCACAAATGAGAAACTAGAGGTCAGCAAGTACAAGCACCAGGTAGGCTAACAGTCGCTTTACCCTTAGGAAACTTTGTGCTTGTCCGCAACATTATAGTTTGTCTGCAACACCAACAATCAATCTTCGCTTAATATTTACTGTCGTGCAGCACTGTCATTGAACAGCTGGAGCAAGAGCAGAGAAAGCAAACAAACTTCCTGCTAAAATAAATAAAGGAGAGCACAAGCCACAACAATTAAAAACTGGAAAATACATCTACATTTTGTCTTTCTCAAGATATATTTTCAATTAACAAAAAATGAAAAAAACAGCAAAATTTTGGTTTCGTATTACTGTCATATTACTGTAGTTGAACTGGAGAAAATTAGTCTTTATGTAAAACCTCCTGTGCAATAATTTGTACATGATGTTTGATCATGTTGCTTTTTGCTTTAACTAGTTTTTCAGATTGTAAAAGCTTTTCCCGCTTTCTTGCTAATTTGATGAAACATCATCACTCGACGCAATTTTAACAGCTTGTCAATTTTTTTCCAACTGCATGCTCAGAGATATTATATAGAAGTGCTTTGCATGTTAAGATGAATAATGTATATATGAATAATATTTTCATTGTGTTGAACATATGTTTCTAATGAATGACTTAAGTGCATCTAAAATCACATATAAAAACAGATACTCATTCAATAATGTCAAAATGGTTGAGTCTAATGGCACAAACACTAAGTAGTTATAGTGAAGTGTAGTTCAGAGTAATTGGACTTCAAACAAAACTGTTGATCATGCCACCTCAACAAGCACTTGTTGACAGTTAGTAATTTTCTTATTTAAGTTTGAAGTTAATGGCCAAATTGTAGTTGGGTTTAGAGTAAGATGAAATACGAGTAGAAAGTTTTTTTGATAATAATCAACACAGTTGTACAACGCAGGGTTGCAACTGGTATCTATAGCAATATTGCTCAGTTCTGTGAAGAACTCAGCATGATAAAGCATAGACCAAGCTAAACAGAAACTTTGTTTTGGTTGGCATAGCTCTTTCACATCAAAGCTGCTGGTGCTCAGTAATCTAGGAATGATTGAGAATCTAGGAACATAAATAACAAAACAAAAGCACCACAGCAATGACAAGAAAATCAAAATGCAGTCGGTTCAAACACAGGCAAAGTATCTAAAATACATATGTGAAAAAACAATCAAAATGCAGTCAGTTCAAACACAGGCAAAGTATCTAAAATACATATGTGAAAAAACAATCAAAAAAGCACCAGAAACAAACCTAGCACTCAAAAAACAAGCTGTACCAACTTAATGCAATACTGGCATTCTCAGGAACCATGCAGTCAGCGTATGTGCAAGTTAGTTTATCCTTATTACTTTTTAACACTTTGGCGTCCGCTAGGATTCGGGGATTTTCGGAAAAAAAACGCCTAAACACACGTGGCTTTGCGCGGGAACTTCTCCTGTCCGGTATGCTCTACAGACCCGGTAAATGTCTCAAAACACGCAGCAAGTCTTCTAGTCTGCACTAGAAAAAAAATTTTTTGCTTGGAGTGCGTTTTTTTTGTGAGTGACGTCATAAGTGGAGGACTTTTAAGCCACCTTGGCCCACTTTGCCTGGCCCTGGGCGCCAACCGTTAGGTGGTAGTATACTGGAAACTAAGCTACAATCCGAGTCTTTTGATACTTTGGATGACCTGCTGGGGTTTCAGGTTCAAAAGTTATGATGTAAGTTAGTAAAAATATTTGACTAATTAGATAATTAATTAATTTGTTTATTTTAGATCATAACGTTTGAACCAGAAACGCTAGAAAGTCGATCAAAGGCTCAAAAGACTCAGACTCGAGCCTAGTTTCCAATGAAAACTTCAGCGAAACACTTTGGCCTAGTGGTTGGGCCCTAGGCCAGGCAACATGAGCCAAAATGACCCCAAAACTACTTCATTTATGACGTCAGTCACAAAAAATCCGAACCCTCCAACCACATTTTTTTTCGAGTGCAATCTACTAGACTGGTCAATCCGTTTGAGCCATTGAACAGCTCTCTAGCGCAATCGGCGGAGGAGCTAGGGCGTTGGTAAGGCAACCGAAAACTGCTGTTTTTTAGGCCGAAATCGAAGTACAAGTATATCGTAGGCCGTCTCTCAAAGTCTTAAATGCAAATGGAGAAAGTTCATTCCATGAAAGATCAATGGTAACCAAGATTTTTGAGCCCAGGAGTTTTAGAGACTTCCACCCAAGCTGTTGAAATCAATTGCTAGTGGTTTCCACCTAAGCTAACAAGACGATTTGTATGAAAGCGAACTTTACTTTCTGTAGTGCATAGTTCCTCAGACTTTACCTTTTAACACTTTGGCACCTGGGTGGTTTCGGCGATTTTCGCAAAAAAAACAGCAGTTTTCGGTTGCCTTACCAAGGCCCTAGCTCCTCCGCCGATTGCGCTAGTGAGCTGTTCAACGGCTCAAACGGATCGTCCAGTCTAGTAGATTGCACTCGAAAAAATTTTTTTTGCTTGAGGGGTGCGGGTTTTTTTGTGAGTGACGTCATAAGTGGAGGACTTTTAGGCCACCTTGGCCCGGCCCTGGGCGCCAACCGTTATGTGGTAGTATTTTGCTGAAGTTTTTACTGGAAACTAGGCCACAATCCGAGTCTTTTGGTTTGACCGTTGTCGAGAGCGGACGTGTCCGAGTCATTTCGGTCCGAGTCATTTCTGTTTGACCGTTGTCGAGAGCGGACGTGTTACTGAGCTCTGTGTTGCAGCCAGCTGTGAGCCCGCAATGCAAGTAAGGACGTCGGACATAAGTTCGGTCCAGACAAGT